>Ga0265297_10002420_pt1 | contig 38049 bp, 36 predicted proteins | sample Munlanlwell13791_FD_192502 | JGI IMG/M metagenome (GOLD analysis project Ga0265297, IMG submission 192502) | Leachate microbial communities from a municipal landfill in Southern Ontario, Canada - Leachate well 137-91 | ecosystem: Engineered > Solid waste > Landfill > Unclassified | place...
TCAGCATGCAGCACACCAAGCTTCGCGTCAGCAAAAGCCAACACACCAAAGCTCTTGCTCATGCATCAGCCGAACAAACACCAAAAGATATTCTCTGCGAAGAGCTTCTCAAAAACTGGAAACCAAACAACAAAGAAATAGTCAACTAAGGCACCTGCCACCACCATAAAAGGAACAACTCATGTCCCGTATTCGCACACGTTTTGCGCCAAGCCCTACAGGGTATTTACACGTCGGCGGCCTCCGCACCGCGCTGTATCAATTTTTACTCGCCCGTCACCAGGGCGGAGAATTTGTGTTGCGCATCGAAGACACTGACCAAAACCGTAACGTTCCCGGTGCCACTGAAAATATTATTCAAACCCTCTCATGGGGCGGCATTATGTTTGATGAAGGACCGGGTAAAGAAGGGCCACACGGTCCATACATCCAATCACAACGCCTGGACCTGTATCAAAAATATGCAAAACTGTTGGTTGAAAAAGGCCACGCCTACTATTGCTTTTGTTCCTCAGAACGACTGGACAAAATTCGTGCCATTCAGATGGCGCAAAAACGTCCACCTGCTTATGACAAGCACTGCCGGGAGCTGCCTGCAAGCGAAGTAAATGAACGTTTGGCCAAGGGCGAACCGTACGTCATCCGCATGAAAGTTCCGCTGGAAGGTGAAATGACGTTTAACGATCTGATTCGCGGCCAGGTCACCATTAGTTACAAAAATGTTGATGATCAAGTGATCATTAAATCTGACGGCTTTCCTACCTATCATTTAGCTGTTGTCGTTGACGACCACTTTATGCAAATAAGCCATGTGGTGCGCGGCGAAGAGTGGTTACCGAGCACGCCAAAACATTTGCTCCTGTACTCATATTTTGAATGGCAGCCGCCATTGTTTGCTCACCTGCCACTTCTTCTCAATACAGACAAGAGCAAATTGAGCAAACGCCAAGGTGACGTTGCCGTCGAAGATTATCGCGCCAAAGGATACTTGGCCGAAGCACTGATCAATTTTATTGCATTCCTGGGCTGGAACCCAGGCGGAACACGAGAACTGTTCTCACTTGAAGATTTGATTAAAGAATTCACGATGGAACGCATCGGCAAATCGGGCGCCGTTTTTAATCTTGAAAAATTAGATTGGTTCAATCAGCAGTACATTCAACGTGCAACACACGAACGGCTGTTTGTTGAACTCAAACCACTGCTCAAAGTTAAGGGCTGGGAACATTTCTCAGATGCTTACCTTGCAGCAGTCATTGATCTGCTCAAAGATCGTGTTGTTGTCATTCCAGATTTTCTGACGCATGGACAATTCTTTTTTGAAGATCCAACAACCTATGACGAAAAATCTCGTGCCAAAAATTGGACGCCTGTTGCCGCAGGACATTTGAATGCCCTGGCGGAACGGTTTGGTCAATTAGCAACTTTTGATGTTGCAGCAATCGAACAAACCTTGCGTGGCTACGCGCAGGAACAAAATATCAGCGCAAGCGTACTGATTCATCCACTGCGCTTGGTTCTCACCGGCGTGAGCAATGGACCAAGTTTATTTCATTTAATTGAAGTACTTGGCAAAGCTGCAACACAACGTCGCATCGAAACGGCAATCAAAATATTGGGATAGTTTTGAAAAGCGGGAAACGGGACTTGAACCCGCGACCCTTGCCTTGGGAAGGCAATGCTCTACCAACTGAGCTATTCCCGCACAAAAAATGACAATACGACACAATGTATCATATCTACAGGAACGATCAAGGTTCAATTAGCGACGCGAGCCGTGGCGCGACGGTGGTCGCGCAGCTGGACGCATCTGAGTTCTTTGTGGAGCTTGGCTTTTTTGAAGATACATTTTGAGCAACGCAGCAGCAACATCCAGTGATGTAAAATCTTCTTGCAAAAGACCTTCAATTGCTTGTGCATAAGGCTCTAATGATTTTTCTTGAATAGCACTTTTGATCAAACCAACAACAGCGGCAATTTTAACATCTTCCGCTTCCTTGAATGATGGAACTGGAAGCTTAGCAATGTCCGCTCTTGTATAACGCTTGATGTCGCGGAAACGATAAATTTCGTGACCAGAAACCAAACTGAATGCCTTACCAGTTTTACCAGCTCGGCCTGTTCGTCCAATGCGGTGAACATATGATTCTTCGTCTTGTGGAATTTCAAAATTGAACACCACTTCAACGTCACTCACGTCAATACCGCGAGCCGCAACGTCTGTTGCAACCAAGATATCGGTCGTTCCCTTGCGGAAACGTTCCATAACTTTGGTACGTTTTGGTTGCGCTAAATCGCCATGAATAGCATCGGCTGAATAGCCACGAGCACGTAAATCTGCCACTACATCATCAACACGACGTTTGGTATTACAGAAAATAATTGATCGGCCAGGATTGTGAATATCAATCAGGCGCGTCAACAAATCAAGTTTGCGATGTGATTCGATTTCAAAATAACCCTGTTCGATAGCCGGAACAGTAAGTCTTTCGTGGACAACAGCAATAATGTGCGGATCCTTCTGATACGTACGAGCAAGATGCAAAATTGGCTGCGGCATAGTAGCAGAAAACAACAACGTTTGTCGTTGCGAAGGAGTGCTTTTAAGAATATCGATAATGTCATCACGAAAGCCCATGTTAAGCATTTCATCTGCTTCATCAAGAACAACAAACTTAATCGCTTTCAGGGATATGGTATTTCGCTGCATATGATCCATCAAACGGCCCGGAGTAGAAACAATAATATTTGCTCCCCTACGTAGCGCATGAATTTGACGTTCAATAGGCTGCCCACCATAAATAGGCAATGCTGGCAATTCAAGTTTATATTTGGCAAGTTTGTTGATTTCGCCAGCAACTTGAACAGCCAACTCACGTGTTGGACAAACAATCAGTGCTTGTGGAACACGCTGCTTGGTATCGACCATTTCAATAATTGGAATACCAAAGGCCGCAGTTTTTCCGCTTCCAGTCATAGCTTGGCCGATAATATCTCGGCCTGCCAAAACCATTGGGATCGCTTCGGATTGAATAGGCGAAGCCTCTTCAAAGCCCAAATCTTCAACGGCCCTTAATACTTCTTTAGATAAATTTAATTGATCGAATTTTAATTTTTTAGTCATAAATAATGGTATTCTTCTCAGACGGTCTTGATACGGATAACCGTAATTGGTTGACGATGACCGGTTTTTGTACGACGTTTTTTACGTCGTTGGAACTTAAAAATAACAACTTTAGGGGTCTTTGATTGCTTAACGATGCTGGCTTTAACAGCTGCATCCTTAACATATGGTTGTCCAACTTCGAATTTCCCATCCCCCTGTTTACGGAAGAGAACTTCTTCGAATGATATGGCATCGCCGGTATTGCCTTCAAGTTTTTCTACGGCAATGGTTTTACCAGGAACAGCTTGATACTGTTTTCCACCAGTTTGAAAAATTGCATATTGGTCGGATTGACCAGATGACGATTTTTGTGCTGTAGCCTTCATAATCATAAAGCCTTATGTATAAAAATTTGATTTCTACTAGTAATTTTGTAGTAATTTTGAAGTATGAACTTTTTTAGTTTATCAGACTTAGCTTTTATGTCTAGAAATACTACTTATTTCGCCTTACCGCTTATTTGGCACTACCTCGTGCTTGCAATGCAGCTGTCGCCATATCCACAAACTTCGCCAAAAGCCTTTGCCAAAAGCTTACATCAGCTGTTGTTGCAAGTGGCTTGGCATTACTTTCATTAGTAATGCTTGAGAGCGACAAAATCAGCGCAGGAGCCCCTGCAACCAACTTTTTGCATGATTCAGACTGCACAAACTCAGCCAAGGTACTCACATCAGAAGGACTTAGATGTTGCATGATTGTTGTTGCTAAATATGGCTTGAGAATGGCACAGTCCTTGGTCACTACAGTACAGAGCCGGTTAACTGCTTTTTGATCATAAATAGCCCCATTTCCCCCGTAACTGCCGGCTTCCGAGGCTAACAATGGTCTAACCATCGCCACCGTTCCGGCAACTTCATGTAATAAAGGTCTTGCTTCAGGTGCAATATCTGCATTGGCCACATCTTTTATCAACCTCTGGCCAGCATCAACCGATGCAAGCAAAAGACGCAGTGCAGGCCCCTGAATACTCATTTTAAGTCTAATTAACTCACGAGTTGATAAGTTGCAGACGTCACGAAGCCACAACAATACTCGTCCTCGAATCATGCCGCTCATCGATTGTGTATTGGAAGCATTACTCGAAATAAGCATGTTTTTTACCGTTGCCATCTGCTCGGCCGCCAATTTATAAGTTTCGGCAGCGTGTTGCTGGTCGGCACACACAAGATGATTACTCATACACATCACACCAACCATGACCCATTTTTGTAGTTTTTTAGCACAATTCATAAAGCCTCCGCCCAAAGAATAATTGGAGATTTAAAGAAAAATTCAGGAATATCATCAAGTCTAAAAGACTGCACCCAAAAGACAAAGGCCCACTTCTGAGCCTTTATCGCAACAGGTAAATTCAATTAGGAATTTTACCAGTGGGCGATTTCTTGAAAAAGTGATAATGGTATTTGTTTGTTGCCAGCCGGACCTTCAATCACTTTTGGCAGGGATTTAAATGCTGGGTGGTGCAGGTACTTTTGAAGCGTTTTTTTGCCTATTTTTCCCATTCCCGGGAAGGCATGACGATCAAGCATCGAACCACATTCATCAAACGTATCATTAAAATGCATTAATTTGATATTTTCCAACCCCATACAACGATCAAGTACGGCTACAAAATCATCAATTGGGTCCAGCCGATACCCGTACGAAAAGGCGTGCGCTGTATCAAAACAGAAGCCAATTGCCTCAGGAAAATCCAATTTGTTCCTCAAAAGCACAAAATCATCCAAATTACTGCCAATGGTTTTTTTGCCGTGTGCGGTGTTTTCCAACAAAATCATCACATCGCGCTGCCGACGCGTTAGGCTGTTGAGCATTTTGGCAAGCGTCTCAATCGCACGCATTTTGCCAATAGGATCTTCGTCGGTTGCCACATAACCCTTGGCCGACCCGGCATGGAGCACCACCGAGGGCACTTCAAGCATTTGTGCCATACGCAGCTCTTTTTTCAGCAATTCGCGCGAGAGCGCGTAGGTCTGAACTTGGGATGTTGCTGGATTAATCCAGTAGGAGCTGTGGATAAAAGCATGCGAGAATGTCGAACGTCGTAGTACCCGAAAATCTTCTTTTTCTTTGGCCGAAATCGCAACATATTTGTGGTCTTTTTGCCGAACCAGAAAGAACTGAATTGTCGTCACGTTATAGGCGAGGGCTTCTTGCATCACATTGGTCAGCGTATCTTTAAGTCGAAGATGAAGCCCCAAATCCGCCTGATGCTTACAAGTCAAATTTTTCCTTCAAAAATTGTTCGTCAAAATAACCTTTGAGTAATGCATAAAAATCATTTTTGACGTGACGCAATCCTTCATCAGTATCCGATTCAAATCGCAAGCAAATCACCGGTTGTGTGTTTGATGCACGAACTAACCCCCACCCGTACTGCATATGTGCCCGAACACCATCAATGGTAATCAGCTCCAAATCGGTACGCGCGGCAAATACACCCTTAACATGATCAACAATTAAAGCCTTGTCAGCATCAGACTTGCATGCCAAACGAAACTCGGGAGAACTGACACGATGAGGAACCACAGCTAACAATTCTTCGAGCGATTTTTTAGTTTCATACAACAACTCTATCGTACGCATTGCTGCATAAATGCCATCATCGTAACCAAAATAACGATCGTGAAAGAAAAAGTGGCAACTCAACTCGCCCGCAAGCAACGCATTATTTTCAGCCATTGCGCGCTTAATAAGCGAATGACCGGAAGGAGCAATACATGGTTTCCCGCCCCACTGTTTTAAAATTTCAATCAAACTGCCCGAACTTTTGATGTCACATACCACTGCGGCACCAGGATGGTGTTTGAGAATTTGTTGTGCAAACAATGCCAGCAGTTTATCGCCTGGCACCAGCTCACCACTACGCGTCATTGGGTTCATGCGATCACAATCGCCATCCAACCCCATACCAAGTTCTAGCTCAGGATTGTCACGTAACGCTTGGGCAACATAGGTCATATTTTCAGGGACTGTTGGATCGGCTTCATGGTATGGAAAGTTCCCATCAATTTCAGGGAAAAGTAGCTGTACGTTGGACCAGTTCATTTTTTTGATGAGCAATGGCATAACACTTCCTGCTGAACCATTACCACAATCAATCACTGCTTTAATAGGAAGGCTTTTTAGATGCGCAAAATGCGTCACCAAATATTCGATATAATCATCGGTAATCGGATAATAATTCACCGCACCTTTGATAGCAGCATTGGGCAGAAAGGTACGTTGCTGATACATGTGTCTGATTGTCTGAATCTGGCTGCCCCACACACCCCATATTTTAATCCCATTGTACTCTTTTGGGTTATGTGACGCGGTTATTTCTAACGCAACCGGAACATGGAGCTGCTGAATAGCAAAGTAAGCAGCAGGCGTCGGACACAGTCCAATATCAATCACCTCAAAGCCACCATCAGCAAATGCTTGAATCACATTATGCTGTATTGGCATAGAATGCGATCGACCGTCACGTCCAATAATAATGCGCCTGTTATCTGGATGTTTTTGAGCAATGTAGGCGGCAATTGCTCGCGCCAGATCATAGGTTTCTTCAATCAAAAGTTCGTCACCGACAATGCCACGAATATCATATTCCCGGAAAATATTAAGCTTCATAAAGCTCTCCCTGGAGGTTAAACAGCAAATAATGTGATGCTTTATTCTAAGCAAATTTATATTTTTTTAAAGGAGCAAGACCTTATGCTGCCGGTTGCGGCATCGCGGCAGGCACATCCGCCATGCTACCTGACATCGGCGTTGCTTCTGCGGCAACGTCGGACATATCCGATGGTTGAGGCACTGGTTGGGCTGCTTGCATATCCTGCTGCGGCTGAGCTTGTGGCATTTGCGTAGGAACCGCTTGCTGCTCGTTACTGCCCGCCGCTGCTGGGACAGGAACTGCTGGTGTTGTTGCCGACGATTGAGCAGGAGTACTTTGCGACGTTGAAACTTTAGTTACTTCCATAGAAATTTGCGTCGGTACCGAAACACCGGTTACTCGCTCTTTCATCCATGAAAACGTATCGTACATAATTTTGAATGCACCCGTCACCACATCAGCAAGCAAGTTAAAGATATAGTGCACAAAGGTCTCTGACCCAGCCGTTTTTGCTCCAGCGTCTGCTTTTTCCCTGATCAACCATGTTCTGAAAACAGCACGTTTTTCGCCACTTTCAGGTTGAACTTCTTTTTGTTTTTCAATTTCAATTGCCTGCAACGCAATCCCTTTTGCCTTCAGCTGCTCAATTGACGTTTTAACATTGTGAACAGCAGACTGAATTTTCGTCACCATGGACTGAACATTGGTTGAAGATGTTGCCATCAGGTTTTGCAGCATCTGTTCAAGCTTAGCCTGCGATTGCTTTAATTCGGCAAGAATCGCATTTGCTGCCGCGACATTTGTCTGTTTTAGGATTTCAGAACTTCGCGGACCAGCCTGTTGCACAATGGTTTTGGCATCTTCAACATCTTTATCAATCAATGCCAATGATTGTTTGAGTGAATTTTTGTCCTGGCTAATTGCCTGGACTTGCTGATTGATGGGATCAAGATCTCGTAAACTTTCCTGTTGAGCTGGCGCAGCAGGCGTTGGCTGAGCCGGAACCGCTTCAACAGATTTGCCCGATTCCTGGACAATGCCTTTTTCAAAACTTGAACTTTGAAAGAATTCATCAAGAATCGCATCCAGTTGCGCATATGACTCCGACAACGTTGCTCGTTGTTTTGACATGTCAGCACTCACTTTGTCCATTTTTTCCAGCACCTCACCAGCCTGCTTGAACACGATGACAATCTGCGGATCATTTGATTGGAGCATACCGCCCTGCTCTTCTTTCAGCTCAATTGTATCGTCTTGAGCACCAAATTGCGTTGAAGGAACATCGGACACTGGCGCTGCGGGAGCCGCACCAGGCTGTTGTTGCGAGGCATCAAATGCAGCTGGCACTGGCGGCGCTGAAGGTTGTTGTTGCATGACATCCGGTGTAGGTGGCATGGCCATTGCAGCTTGATCCATAGACATCATTGGTTGGTCTACAGGCATCATTGACGAATCCATTGCCATACCAGTAATAAACGTCATAACACTCAACAAAACACTACATTGATAGCATCGCACTGCATTACCGTTCATACCATACCCCTTTTGGTTGTGGCATTCGATCAAACGCCAGGTTACATGCTTTTTACTCACACGAGCCTAGCATGCATGATTCTGAAAAATCAATGTAACGGAAGATTATGGAATTACCGGTTGCTGACCAGGTTGTTGAGAAAATTGCACCATCCCCATGTCGCCCTGCATACCACCCATATCAGTCGGAACGGTTGGTTGTGCTGGCATCTGGGCAGGTGGCATTACCGCGTTAGCAAAACCTGGTGTTGGCACAGGAAGTGCGACAGGCATTGCCGGAACCGCCGTTGGAGCAACAGATGACGTCGATGCTTCAGCAGGTAGTTGTTGCGCCTGAGTAACAACAGCAGGTTTAGGTACTGCCGTTGGCGTTACGCCAAACAGTGCATTTTTAATTCTGGCCATTATTGAAACAAACCAGCGCCCAATGGCATACACTCGGTCATACCAATGTGCTTCTAGTTTAACGGCAGGAACTTTTGGTTGTTCAGCCGGACTGTGAACCGCACTACTTTTTTGCGCTTCAAGATCTTTGAGTTTCATCTCTTTGACACGTCTGGCACGTTCCTTAATGAAAATGCCATCGCTCTCTATTTTTTTAATCTGATCTTGGGTGATGGTAATTTGCTTTTTGATCGTTTCGATAACTGCATCAAAATCTTTTAATAGATCTTCAGCAAGATATGACTGCGTCGCTTTGACTTTTTCTAGAATGGCATTTTTCAATTCGTAGTAATACAAGCGAGCTTTGTTGTGGTCAATGATGCTCCACAACTCATTGGTGCGCGCTTGTGCTTTGGTTGCCTCTTCTTGCATCATGCTAGCTTGTTCATCAAAACGCTTAATGCGGTCGGACAACGAACGATCCAAATCTTCAATCGATTTCATGTCCAGCTTGAGTTGCTCAAGTTGTTGTTTGGATGTGCGCGCCGATTGTTCAATGATATCAATTTTTGCTTGCAACTCGGGATCTTTGACCTCATCACTTACTTTAAGCGTCGCAATGCCCTTGGTGCGTTTTTTATCTAAATATCGAAAAATGTTATCAAATAATTCTTGAATTTTCCCCTGCCCAAGCCCCAAGTGTTTGTAGTAGGTATCAAGCTCAGTATCGATCTGGCTGTTTTTATCAATATATGTTTTGCGCACTTTTTCTACGTGCAAGACAATGTCATGAATTTCATTGTTCACATCGTGCGACTTAAGAAGCCAATCACGTTTTTTGACCCAATTGCCCTGCACCCCAATTTTTTCAACCGAATCAACCGTTTCCGGTCCGGCATTGGATGGTGGTTGCGGCGTCACGTCTATTGGTTTGCTTGATTCAAAACTAAAGGCAGGAGTCGCTGCCGTTTGCTGCGGCGGCTGAACGAGAGGAATTTCAAATTCCGAGGGACGTTGTTCTTGAGACCCAAAAGCCTGTGGCATACCCGGTACCAAAGCCGGAGGCACCTGAGCGGAGAAGAGAGGACTACACATGAAAAGTTGGCACACACAAACCCCTAAACCCGATGTGACTTTTTTGCTTTTCACTCGTGTACGTTCCATCGCTCCTCACCTTCGCTCAGTAAAAAACTTATAATGTTTTGGCTAGATCTCGCAGTTCTTTATAAAGACTCTTGAGTAGCTCTTCGGCCTCTGCAGATCTATAACTCCACAACACGCCTTGTTCTACCTTTGTTAAAATAGAACGATCAGATTTAATGTCAATGATATCGATGCGAACAACATTCATCAACGGATGCACCATTGATGGCGCACGCACGACACCGGCACGCCCCAAAACACTGTATGCAATATTGTTTTCACCAACAAAGCAAATCATAACCTTTTTTTGCCAGACCATGTTGTGATAACCGGTATGTTCTTTGTGGATACTTAAAAGCAAACTTTCCTGGCCCTTTGGATACACGCATTGAATGGGGGTTGTATTGGGAATTCCTTTTTCAGAAAATGTTGCAAGAATTCCTAAACAACGTTCCGTCTTTAAATATTCAACCAGATCCTCAGGCAATTTTACCCCAACATGCTTTGCCATAATTCTTTGCACCTTATGTTAAAAATGTACAACCGTATAACCAACTCTGAAAAGCTCCATTTACTTGTAACGACAACCTCCTTACTTATCTTTGCATATCGTTAAAATTCGTGGACTTCAGGGAGAAAATAATCGAACGATGATTTCATTTTCCAAAGCCATTCCTTTCACGGTAAGACAAATTTTTGAGCCTTGTTGCTCTATCAGCCCTGCACTACGCATAACTGCTATAGTTTCCTCTATGTTTTGCATTTTTTGAGTATCCATAGAGTATACCACATCGTGCAAGTCTATGCCCTCTTTTTGCCGTAAACCAAGCATCAGCAGCTCCAACCGTGCCTGCTGTTCACTCAAAGTTTCTGTCGTGCACGGCACTAAACCATCTGTACTTGCCAGGTACCGGCCAAGGTTGTTGCCATTGACCGATCGGCTCGCACCATCAAATGATGCAGCCCCTAGACCAAAGCCCTTGTACGGCCGTCGCTTCCAGTACGCCATATTGTGTTTGGATGCATAGCCCGATTTGGCAAAATTGGATATTTCATACTGCGCAAAACCATGCTGCTCCAGCAGTTTAACCGTCTGCATGTACATGTCAACCGTGGTCTGATCGTCATCATTAAGCCGTACCCTGCCATCTTGGATAGCAAAATACAGCGGGGTCTTCTCATGAATGGTCAAAAAGTAGACCGAAACGTGCCGGATAGGCCATTCGACCACCGTCTCAATTGTCCTATACCAGGCATCCGACGTTATTCCTGGCAGCCCCATGATCAGATCAACCGAAATGGTGTCAAAATACTTCGGAGCCTCATGCAGCGCCTGTTCAACGTCACCCACTCGCTGCCAACGATTTAAACTGTGCAAAACAGCATCATCAAGGCACTGCACCCCCATGCTCAACCGATCAATCCCACATTCGCGCCAACACGCCAAGCGCTCTGCGTTGATATCAGCCGGATTAGATTCAATCGTCACCTCTTCAAGTGCTGAACAATCAAAGCTGCTGCGTAACACCGCAAATAATTCCTGCATTAACGGCAGCGGGCACAAACTTGGCGTCCCACCACCGATAAAAATGGTTTTTATCGGCGCATGCGTCAAAACGCTGGTGGCGTAACGGCGTATTTCTTGGCACAACACACGGTGGTACTGCTCTTGGTACGCTTCGTGATGCGCAAGGGCAACAAAATCGCAAAAGTGGCATTTGCTGTGGCAAAATGGCCAGTGGATGTACAGATGCGGCATTATAATCCAGTTATGTAATTTTCATGTTCGCACCCTTTCCGCCGTCGCTGAAGCTATGGCGGACAGGCGATACACTCGGGCCTGCCCGACGTAGCCACCTGAGGCGTAGTCGGGGCGAACGGTTTTTAATTTCCCGTTCGTGGTGAGTGACCGCCATAGGCGGTTGTATCGAACCATACGAACGGATCGTTGTATTACTTTGTATCAGTCTGCTTGGTTTCATCAACCATGGCAATCACAGCGTTCCAATCATCGTCGGCCTGTGATTTTAATGCGTCCATGTTGGCAAACTTAATCAGCTGAGCCCCCTCAGAAATTTTTGTAGCAGTCATCACAATAATTTTGGCCTGTCGCGATTGCTCAAGCCAGGCTACCAATTCATTATCAGTCTTATCTTGAATATCCCAGCCATAAGTTCGATACAGATACTCTTTCATGATACCCGTAAGCTGGAAATAAAATTTTTTAAAATCTTCTTTGTTAACGCAGCGGTTTGGCGTATGTACATGCAACGCCTTTAGTGCCCACTCCCACGGCAACTGCGGCTTTTGCCGACGCTTGATCAGTAAAAAAATTCCAAACCCAAGCAGCAAACATATCAAGCATGCAAGCGTAATGTAAAACCACATTTGCTGCCACCAAGGCGTGTGATAATATCCAAAAATTTCATCGTAAAATTCGACCGGATTCATTAAATCTGCCTCCTGATACGTTGATGGAAAAATTGAATGAGCGGATTAATAAATGGTTGCGCCACGGTCAGATCAAGCACATCAATGCGATGCTTTTCAAACATGCGTTTTTGTTCATGCAAACGGGTATGCAGCACACGATTGCAATCACTCTGGACCGATCGATTGTCGATGGTACATTGTTGCCCAGTCTCACTGTCCTCAATATCAAGCAGCCCAACTGCAGGTAGAACGTTTTCGCAGCGATCAAGTATCCGAATACCAATAAAATCGTATTCACAGCTCACAACGCTGAGCAAGCGCTGATAGTCCGTCGGTTGATCAATCCAATCAGACAGCATAAACACAACTGCATTACGCTTTTTGAGCTGAATCAAGAACTTAAGCGCATTGGCAATTGACGTTTTTTTAGCCGTTGGCTTGGTAGTAAAAAGAGCTTCAATGATGCGGCCAAAGTGCACATTGCCTTTGCTGGGAGCAATCCACCGATCAACGTCATCAGAAAAAAATAACGCTCCAACTTTATCTTTATTTTCACTGGCAATAAATGCAAGCGTCCCGGCCACATTGGCGATAGTCTCTGCACGCAATTCCTGTTGCGATGAGTAGTTCGTTGAGCCAGAAATATCAATGGCAAGAATGATCGTGCGATCTCGTTCTTCAACAAACTGTTTGATCATAATTTTGTTCATCTTTGCCGAGCTGTTCCAATCAATGGCACGCACATCGTCACCCATGCAATACTCACGGATTTGATGAAATTCAAGGCCGGAGCCTTTAAATGCAGAAAGATAATCACCGCCAAGCGCGGAATGCATCACACGTTTGGTGTGTATTTTGATTTTTTTGATTTTGCTTTGAATTTCGCTACTAATCATACAAAGCCTTTACACGTTACAACTCTTGAGTCTTGGTCGCTCCCTGCACTTCACGCTTCAGTGCACGCACCTCAGACTCAGAAAGTCCTGTTTTACGAGCAATGGTAGCAACATCAAGAACATCCAAAAGGCCTCGTGCAATTTCTTGCGCCTTTTTATGCTCACCAGCAGCAAGCCCAGCCACAAATCCCTTCCTCGTACCAGCATTCAGCAAGTTCCGTTCTGTATTAACGGCATCCTTGTACTTCCTATACGCTTCCCACTCCTGCGTTGACCAACTGTGTTGATCAAGTAATTCAAGAGCATGAACAATCGTCGGCTGATTGCCAAAATGTTCAGGAATTTTATTAAAGGATTCGGCTTGCTTAAACACGTAAGCCCACTTGTCAATAATCGTTACAAGCTCGGCTTCAGTTTTTAGAAATTTAGAAAGCTCTAAATAATGAAACTCCATGTGTCGCAAAATACATTGTTTTGTCGTGACGTTCAAAATGCGATGGTGGTTGAGATAATGTGGATTCGTATCGATATCAAAACTGACAACCCCAACAAAAATTACCGGTTTAACATTTTTGTAATCATCCCCAGGGGATAACTGATTGGCAATAGCAACCGACGTATAATACTGGCTCCGCTCAATAAAGTTATCCTTGTCAACAACCTGCATTTCAACAATATATTGATTGCCATTTCTATCCACACAGCGCACATCAACCGCACTTGTTTTCATTCCATCGGCATTGGGATGATTAAACGGATCCATGATCGTCACAGAAGAAATTTCATCGTCACCCGTACGCTCAAGTACAGCATTAAGAAAACTTATCGTAATCTCGGTGTAACGCTTGTCGCCGAACAGTTTTTTAAATGCGATATCGCATTTCGGATCCATAAATTTCATAGTTGGTTCTACCACAACGCATCCATGATCTGCTGCAACACTGCTGGTAGTTTAATAGTTCCATCAGGCTGTTGGCAATTTTCCATCAACGCAACCATGAGTCGTGGCAATGCCAGCGATGATGCATTGAGCGTGTGAGCCAAGGTTGGTTTGCCATCTGCTGTTGGACGGTAGCGGATGTGGGCGCGACGCGCCTGAAAATCAGTGCAGTTGCTGCATGATGACACTTCGTAGTACCGATCTTGTCCTGGCAACCACACTTCAATGTCAAACGTTTTTGCCGACGAGAATGAACAGTCTTGCGCAGCCAGCAAGCTCACATGGTAATGCAGGCCCAGCTGCTGCAAAATGTTTTCAGCACAGCCAACCATGTAATCAAGTTCTTTGTACGATATTGCCGGATCACAGATTGAATACAATTCAACTTTTTCAAATTGGTGAATGCGAATCAGTCCACGCTCAGCCGAACCGTAGGTTCCTGCTTCGCGGCGAAAGCAACTGGTCCACGCGGTCATGCGCAACGGCAGCTGCTCGGAGGACAAAATCTTGTCGGCATACAAGTTGGTCAAACTGACTTCAGCCGTTGGAATGAGGCACAAATTTTCTTGGTCAATTTTGTAATAATCGCCCGCAAACTTTGGCAAATTGCCCGAGTTGTACAGCCCTTTTTCATTGATCATGTAGGGCGGCAGACACGGTTTAAAGCCATGCTTGGCATTGTTTTTCAGCATCAAGTGTGTCAGCGCGTACACAATCTTTGCGCCCAGCTCGGTGTACCACACAAAGCCTGAGCCCGCTATTTCAGCGGCACGCTCCATATCAAACCACTGCGCTTTTTCATTCAGCTCCACATGATTTTTGAGTGGAAACGATGGCGTTTGTTTGGTACCAAATGTTTTTACCACTTTGTTATCTTGTTTGTCGCCAAGCGGCACATCGGTGTGCGGAACATTGGGGCAGGCGAGCCAGATATCATTCAGCTCTTTTTCTGCTCGTTCCAGTTCAGCCTCTTTGCTCTTGAGCTCTTTGCCCAGCGCAATAGATTTTTCACGGACTTCCGGCGTGTTTGCCTTAGAGCCCATCGACGCTAGCATATTTTTTTCTTTGCGCAGTGATTCAACATCGCTGCGAACCTGGCGGGCTAAGGCATCCAAGCCTTTCAACTTTTCAACCGGAAACCCTGGTTCTTTACGGAGAATCAATTCTTCAATCGTTTCTGGCTTTTCTCGCAAAAGTGCTAAATCAATCATGGCGGCTCCACTGTGAACGTCCAAAAAATTTTAATCTTGTGCAAGTCTAAACCAAAAGCTGGGCTAAAGAAAGTCCCGCCGGTTTATCACCGGCGGGACGTGTATTTTGCGGGGTTCATGGTTCGATACGATTGCTTCGCCACACGTGGCTACGCAATCACTCACCACGAACGGACTTTTTTATCCCCGTTCGCCCTGAGTGTTTTGTCGAACTTGTGAGACAAAATGTATCGAAGGGTCGTCATTTCATCACCTAGAAATTAATTGCCAACTGGCCGCCAAAAGTTTGCGGATTAATAATCTTTTTACCCGCAACAGGCAGTTTGTAGAAGAAGCTGAATTGTGGCTTAACCATCTTGCATTCTTCAAAGAAGTCGTAGTTTAGGCTGAAAATGAATTCGTGGTTATACCACTCGCCCAATGACCGCGCACCGTTGGCATACATTGCGCTAAAATCATCCGTCTTTGGCGTCAGACGATCGCTGTCGTGTTTGATGTATTCATAGGCAGCTTTGAGCGACAAACCGCGCCAGAAGTGGTAGCCCTGGAGGTACAAGTAGAACTTCCAAAAGAATCCGTGATCCATCGTCGCACGACCTTTGTTAAGCAGCAGGAACTCGGTTTGGTAATCATGCGTTTTCATGCGGTAGGTCTTGGTTTTATCAAAAATCACTTCAAACTGTGCTTCCGCACCAAGTGCGATGTGATATTTGAAATCCATATCGATGCCGATGCCAAATGGCAAGCTCCACGCACCGTCGTTACCCAACGCCATGCTAAAGGCTTTGTCTTCATCTCTTTTAAGACCGGTAGGGCACGAAACGGCAAGGAACAGATGCAACTCAACGTTCTTCAGATCTTCTTTGGTCTGAGGAAAATCTTTGCCCCAGTCCATCATCAGCACCAAGTCGCCCAGATCGGTCGCGCTCCAGTTGTTCAGATCCAGGTTGCCGTAGCGTTTGGCAAAACCTTTGATGTCGCTGGTCATCAGTTGTTCAACCAGATAATCAGAAACAGGCCAATGCTCGCCCGTGAGATTGCTGCCGGTCAGGTCGTTAATCGACACATTATCGATTTCTGCATGACGAATTGGCAAGTGCGCGCTCAAAGCAAGTGAGCCAGGGAATGATTTAAACGGCAGGATGTAGCGCATGTGCGGCGTCACATCAAATTGTTCAAACTTGCCGTTCAACAACAGGTGGCCGCGTGTTCCATCGTCCCACGCACCGCCGCCATTCACGCCGCCCGGTCTCCAGCCAGCAATGCGTAATTGGTGAATCAGATTTTCAAAATCTGGCGTATCAATTGCGGCACTTGGCTGTTCGAGTGCTGGAATTGCTGCCTGTGTTTCGTCGTACAAACGGAGTACGTTGCGTTTTTTGTCATCCCAGTTGCGGCCGTTGTGCGTGTCGCCGTACTCCATGTTCACGCCGATGCGGAATGGAGTGCTTTTGCCTGCGGGCGGCAGCCGTAGCGCTGGGTCCCAGGGGGTGAAGAAGTTAGTTGGCGCAAATGCTCGCGCTCCAGCCACCACGCTGATGGCCAGGATTGCTAGCACGACTATGTTTTTGGTATTTCTCATCAGTAAGCCCTTTCTCTAGCTTCCATATTCATTTTTTATCCATTCACCCGGACACCCCAGTCACCCGGCACCATCACTTCACCCGAGGCAGCCTCGCGCATCACACCCGTCACCCACTTGTTGGTGTTGGTGTCGATATTGAGTGCACCGGTCATGTCCTGACTGGCAAGAACTTCTGGGTTGCTAACCTGTGCCATGCCAAAGTAATCGGTCTGGCCGTAGTGGTTTGGACGCGTACTGTAGACGTACGTGCCATCGACGTCGATACCCTGCTTGGCGCTGTCTAGTTCGGCATACAGGCCTTCGGTTTCTCCACCTGGATCAACAACAGTAACCAATTTGTCTAAGGCAGTTGCAGCATCCGAATTTGGCACATCCAAGCGATACACCGTATCCTTCTTGCCGTTTTCATCGACCACCAGGGCGTAGAGGTTGGCGGTCTTTGGCGCATTAGCAACAATGGTATCAGAAGCAAGGACGCCGAGCTGTGCAACAAACTGTCCGTCGGTAGCAGCAATTTGTTTGCTTGCATCCACCAAGTTTGACGCATACACACCGTTGGTCGTCGCAACGATACCGCGATTCTTAGCAACATCATTATCCGGTGCAACAACCATCAAGTCAGCGATCATGGCGTTGGTGCCGGCAGGGAGGGCGGTGACTGCGGTAGCTTGAACAGCTGTTGGATCAATTATATCAGCAGCAACAGGTATGTAAGAAATGCCGCTCGTGGTCATCAGGTACAAGCGACCGTTCCAAGCAACCATCTTGCGCACGCCGGTAGGGATCGAAGCATGAGCCAATTTTTTGAAGGTCCAGGCGTTATTGTTGCCAGGAAAGACGTCAGCAGTACCAGGAGCATTAAGATTTATAGTCGCAAGACCTTGCCCAGCCGCAGTATTCCAACCAGTATTGGCAGCCAAATTCAATACCGCTACACCATTCAAGCCAGCAACAAAGAGGTAGCCACGCGTTTCTGCAGCGTTGAGTGCAACACGAGAAACCTCAGCACACGTCAGCGGTGCGATGGCTGCAAGAGCAGGGCTGTTGGTCGTATCATAAATTTTAACGTGTCCGGTGGCTGCAACCGTACTAAACGCTGTATCGACGGCGAAGGCGCCGCTTGACGTCTGCGCGATCATGACCTTGTCAGGACCAAGCACAACCATCATCGAGAAGTTTGGCGCAAAGCCATAGGTTCCAGGGCCGAATGAGTACATGCCGGTCACGCCGCCTTTGGACAATGGGAACTCGGTGGCGATCAGACCGCTCAAGTTGTCAGCAGCTGCAACAGCATCTTCGGTCTTACCCCACAGCGAAACACGTGCGGTGTTGATTTCGCCGAATGGTGTTGCTGCTGTTTTACCAGCACTCGTCAGCGCATAAAACTGTCCGTTGTCGATATCCAGCCCTGCACCCTGCACCTGACCAACCTGGCCCATGACGCGGTAGGGTTTGGTCCAGGCGCGAATGGCGCCGGTGGTGTCAAAGAGTGCCGTGCTGGCCACCAGGCCGGCAGCTTTGTTGGTAGCTCCGCCAACTGACATGTACACCGTGTCGCCTTGGACGAAGATGTCTTTGATGTCAGCGGTGATGTCAGCTTCTTTAGCATCATATGCTCCGGCAGGGAAGATTACGCCGACTTGAGTTGCTGCTTTTGCCGATGATGGCATCTCATTAGCTGCAGTCGGAGCCCCGTCAAACGTGGCTATGCCAGTAGCAAATGCGACCTTGGATACAGTGCCAATTTGAGCAGGAGTATTGGCATCATTCAGTAGCGGAACAGCGTAGACACCCACGGCATTATCTGCCAGAGTACCATTTACGATGTTGCTGTTAACAATCAAATAATCTTTACCGGTGCTGGTGCGCATAGAGTAAAGATTTTTTGCGATGGCAACGCATGCTTTATTATTTACATCTCCGGTAAAACCGATGATACCGGTGGTTGCGTTATCAGCGAAATATATTTTGTTCATTGCATCGACCACTGAAGCAAGCTCAAAGTTCCCCGCGACTGCTGTAGTAGCATACTTACCCATGGCAACTGAAAGACAGGTGCCGTCGGCATTGTCAGCTGCTCGCTTAATCTGATCAAGCCCAACATACAGTCGATTCAAGTTGTTGTTCCAATGCAGTGAGGCAGCGTTTGCGCCAGCTGTAATGTCGGCATTTGTTGCGCCAAGATAAACCGGCCCAGCAGCCAAAGTTAAGGGAGCCGCTTTGTTGGTTGCACCAATTTTTGCAGGATCAAAATCAGTCGCATCATAAACTTGCAAACCGTCAGTCGCCACCGCTGTTGGTGCAAGGACAGCAATGCCACGTTGTGTAGCATCTGCGTCTTTCCATGCAACAGCAGTTTTACTTACAGCAGCGAAAACTTTGTTGGTTGTAGGATCGGTGGCAACGCCAGCAATTTGGTTGGTTTCTGCAGCTCCTGCTGAATCCTTAATCGCATTTGCATTTTTGCGAAGATCGGTGCCATCGTTTTTAGCAAAATAATAAACGTTTTTGATCAGCGCAGCATCCGTCGCTACCGCAACCGGCAAGCTGTTGAGCGTTGTGAGAAAGGAGATTGGTTTGTTGTTGAGAGGGCTGGCTGCTAATGCACCACCATTAACACTTACTACATTATCAGCTGATGCCAGCGGGGTAGTCTTAGCCGTAGGAACTTGAGCTGCAGTGTTCAGGGTGATGGCGGCAACGGCATAGCTTGGATCTTTAGCATTCATAGCGCTTGCGCCAACATACAATGCTGGTGTTGTCACTGTAGCTGTCGCAGGCGCGAAGGCTGCGACGGCACCTTTGGTGTCAACTTGCGTTCCGATAAGTGTATCCGCTGTCGCCTGACAACGGTCGTGCACGGCAAACACTGCCAGTGCCAGAAGTGCGATTAAATGAGGGAAATGTGTGAGTCTCATCAAGAACTCCTTTCTTGGTTAAACGGACCTTTTTTTGACATAGGCAAAGCCTAGCATGGCGTAATTTCAAAAACAATATTTTGTCCTACTTCGCTAAAGCTACGAAGAACAAGTCCGTCTTCGTCAAGACTTCGGCGAGACAGGTTTCCCACCCCCAGCAAGAAGATGGATTTTGTTTTTGTTTTTTGTTTGCTCCTCACTGCGCATTCCACGGAACGGCAACGCAATCCTCAGTAATCCGATAACACTGGTCGCCGGCATACAAAACAATGCCAGGGGCGATGCGCAATTGCGGATACGTTTCTTTAAAGGCGGCAATGCCACGAACATCATGCTTGCTCACGGTGGTTGCCATCTTTACTTTGATTGGATAGTACATCCCATCAAGTTCTACAATGAAATCAACTTCAGCGCCCGCCAGCGTTCGCCAATGATAAAAATTTGGCATCAACGGCAAGGCTGAACAAAATCCCTTGATTATGTTAAAACAGTACGATTCAAAAAATGCACCCTGCATGGTGCTTGCAGCAAGCGCTTCGGGCGATGATATGCGCTGCAAATAGCACGCGATGCCCGTATCGGTAACGATGCCCTTTGGTTTGAGCGAGTAGTGTTAAAGCACTTTTTGGTCGAAATCATGCTATTTTCTCTAACGCTTCAATGCCGAATCAAATGACAAATTATGTCTATCGATTCATTGCTCGATATGTTGCACACATCGGGGCAGACAGGTGAATTTTGATATGACTGGTCAACTTCATAAATACCAACAATCGAACCGACAGCAAGTACCACAAGGCCAATCATAACCCACGCTAAAACAACAGAACGTCCCGAATAGCAACACGTGCATCGAAACTTAAACAGCCCTTGTTTGCACAAGTGACATTCTCGCTCCAATGCGTAGTGATTGGTAACCCATGCATCAAGACAGTAACTGTGGCATACCGCACGGCACTGTGCATGCGAACAAGCAATCAATTGCGGCGAACAGAACATTGCTCGCATAAAGCGCATACACCCATTGTCTTTTTTGATTGGTCGTTTACAAATGGCACAACGGGATGATGCATCAACAAGCTGGACTTCATGCTCTTTGCCTTCTGGACGCAGAAGCTGATCTTCTTCATGCGTCATCAATGCGTCGTTACTTGTCTGCGACGCATCGTCTTTACATTCAGGTTGCTTCTCTTCAGATAACATCGCCTGCCCCGAGGCATACAGCATTAAACTAAAAACAACTAACCATGCTTTATTCATTGCACGTCCCCTCACACTTTATAAGTTACACGAATTTTAACTGGTAACAGCAGTATAAAAATGCGCGTTGCAGGAATTCAACGCCTTTAAAAAATTTTGTATACTTGGGGCATCTGATGACTTTTACAACAACAAGGTCATTCCCTCGAAAGAGGGAATCTAGCTCTGGATTGTATCTGGTTCCCCGTTTTCACGGGGACGACGTTAAAAAGACAGAGGCCTGCCCGCCGTAGCTAGTTTCAGCGTAGGCGGGGGATGACGTAAAAAGCCAACGGAACTTAGGACATGTCTCATCACCATCCTCAAGGATCCACATGCTTACAACACCCACGTATCACCCGGGCTCACAACCCCAACAAAGCACCAACTCAAACTCCCCACGAGTACTTATCGTTTCTCTTTCAACCGATGCATGGGTCGGGGGCCAAGAAATTCACAGTTTTTTGCACTACACCCTGCTGCAAAACAACGGTGTTCACGCAACCATGCTCGTTAACCCAACTTCGCATCTGTGCCAACTACTACAGCAACACGGCCAGAACTTTTACACCATTCCGCCACTCGCGGCATGGTTAAAGCGCATTCGTTTTATTTATCACTGGTTTGTCAGACGCTGCATACGCCACATCTGCAGCAAAGAAAATATCGATGTAATTCACTGCAACAACCGTCATGAAGTTAAAGATGCGTTATGGGTGAAGCAAAAAATAAGTCCTTTGGTCTTCTTCACCCGCCACATCCCCGAACCATTCCGCGTCCGAGAATTGCGAGGCGTTGATGGCGTCATTGGCGTCTCACAACACATCGTCGATTACCTGAAACAAGAAAATGCCGTACACAAGCTCAACATCCCCTCCATCGCCTACGTCCCGCCATTTTTTAACGCCGAAAAATTTACTTCATTCGTTCCCACACAAACACGCCAAGAATTTTTTGAACAGCAGTTTGGCATTACCATCGACAAGCAAACGCCGTTACTCTGCACCATCGCTAATTTTTATGCCAACACCCTCCACCACAAAAACCATCCGTTGCTGTTGCAAGCACTCCATATCGTTATTGTTCAACACCACAAACCGGTGCACGCACTACTTGCCGGTAACATTGATGCTGCAGGGCGAGCGTTCTTTTCGCACATGGCTCAGGAGCTTGGCATCACACCATACATTCATTTCCTTGGTTTTACTGAGCAAACGCCTGCCATCCTCCATTACAGCGATATGATGGTCCTACCAAGCAGACACGAAGGCTTTGGCATTTGTTACATGGAGGCCGGGCTGAGCAAGCGGCCGGCGATTGGTGCACGTGGCACCGGTGCGGAGATGACGATTAAGCACGAAGAAACAGGCTTATTGTTCAAAAATAATGACGCAGAAGATTTGGCTGCTGCAATTGAGCGGTTACTTGATGATCCGACGTTTGCGCAGCACCTTGGGCAAAATGCATACGAACATATTATGAAAAACTTTTCGCCGCAGGTTGGGATTACGCGGTATTTGGAATTGTATAGAATTTGAGTTCATGGTTCGATACATTTCACTCACAGAGTTCGTGAAACACTCACCACGAACGGATTTTTGCATCATCTGCGATCTTTAGAATTACGTCATCCCCCGCCTACGCTGAAACTAGCTATGGCGGGCAGGCCTCTGTCTTTTTAACGTCGTCCCCGTGAAAACGGGGAACCAGATACAATCCAGAGCTAGATTCCCTCTTTCGAGGGAATGACCTGCCGTCGCTACTCGAAGCAGTTGAGGTAGATAAAACCCCGTTCGTGGTGAGTGATTGCGATAGCAATCGTATCGAACCATGAACTCAACCGGCCTTGATTTTACTCAATGCATTGAGTAAAATTACTCAATAGACTGAGTAAAAACTCAAAACTCGTTAAAAAGAGGGGATTTTATGCAAAAACGGCCAATTTTTAATCAACTGATAAGCAGACTTCAGGAACCCCGTCGCTTTATCCAAGTACTTTTGGGCCCCCGGCAGGTAGGTAAAACCACCTTAGCCCTGCAGGTAACCGAGACGCTTGATAGGCCATTTCACTTTGCATCGGCAGATTTGGCAGCCCTCCAAGACCTTGCGTGGCTTGAGCAACAATGGCAAGTCGCTCGTCAGAAGGTTACAAAAAACAACGGCTGCATACTCATCATTGATGAAGTTCAGAAAATTCCTCATTGGTCAGATCTGATTAAAGCATTGTGGGATGCTGACACACGCAATGGTATTGATCTGTCGGTTATTATTCTTGGTTCATCACCCTGGTTGGTACAAAAAGGTTTGACCGAGAGCCTTGCAGGACGGTTTGAAATCGTCCCCATCACGCACTGGTCGTTTGAAGAAATGAACACCATCTTTGGCTGGCCACTAGAACGATATATTTATTTTGGTGGGTACCCAGGTGCAGCATCGCTGGCACATGAAGACGATGTTTCGCGATGGAGAAATTACATCAATGATTCGTTGATCGAGACCACCATTTCTCGCGATATTTTACTGATGACACAAATCAATAAACCCGCGCTGCTACGCCGCCTCTTTCAATTCGCCTGTCAGTATTCAGGGCAAGTTCTGTCATACACCAAAATACTCGGGCAGCTGCAAGACAGCGGAAACTCGACAACATTGGCACACTACTTAGATTTACTTGCAGGAGCAGGACTGGTAGAGGGATTGCAAAAATGTGCCACACAACAAATCAGGCAACGTGGTTCGAGCCCAAAGTTAGCCGTCTACAACACAGCACTTATGTCGGCACAGTCAGATAAAACCTTCAAGGATGCAATCACCGATCACTCCTACTGGGGACGGCTTGTAGAATCAAGCGTTGGAGCACATTTGCTCAACAGTATCCGCGGCACATCAATTAAACTTTTTTATTGGCGAGAGGGAGATAAAGAAGTTGATTTTGTTTTGCAGAGCGGCGACAACATTACCGCCATCGAGGTAAAAAGCAATCAGACGTCGTTCAAACGTTCAGGCATTGATCTTTTTGTAGCGCAGTTCAAACCTAATCGCATCATCCTTGTCGGCGACCAGGGAATGCCCCTTGCAGACTTTTTCAAAACACCAGTCAGTAATCTCATTGGTACATAGAGGAATTTAATAATGTTTTTTTTACTTCTTTCACTCGTAGCAATCCCAGCAACATTTTTTGCGGCAAAATATCTCGTGATGCTCATCAACCCACACTACCACGCAGGTGCTGATGATAATGCTACTGCCGCTAGCTCCAAGCCACGCATCCTCATCGTCACACCAGAAACACGTTGGTTCGGCGGCGCAGAATCTCACATTATTCAACACTATCGGCAGCTCACACGCAACAACTATCACGTTGCAATTCTCGCCCACCACGGCACACAACTATGCGAGCAGTTTATTAAAGAACACATTCCGTTTTATTCGACGCATGCCGGCTTTTTCCGGCAACGATCATTTCGCATAAATGTTGTATATCACCTGATCATGGCTCGTTGTTTGCGCATCGTTTGTAAAAAAGAAAACATCACCATCATCCATTGCAACAATTGTTACGAAGCCCCCGATGTCGGCACAGTAGCAAAACAATTGGGCATTAAATCAGTATTTACGCGCCACATGGTTCATGCATTCAGAACCCAACGTATCAAATCATTCGACGCCGCCATTGTCGTCAGCCCCTACAGTGTTGACTATGTCAGCCAGGAAAACATCACCAAGCACTTATCGCTTGGCACGGTCACCTGGATCCCGCCCTTCCACAACGCGCAAAAATTTTTGTCTTACCAGCCAACTGAAGCGCGCCACGCATTCTACAAACAACATTTTGCCATTGACCTGCTTGATATGCCGACCGCTTGCATGATCGCCAATTTTTATGACGATTTCGATCACAAAAATCATCCGCTCTTATTCAAGACTATTGCCACACTTGTCCATGAACAGCACAAACCGATACAGGTCATGCTCGCCGGCAATTGCGAGGGGCCATGAAAAAAATCATCACCGACATGATTGAAGCGTACGACATCGGTGATTATGTGCACCTGCTTGGCTACACCAAACAAATTCCTGGGATTTTGTATCATTCAGACATGATGGTGCTCAGCAGTAAAGTTGAAACGTTTGCTGTCGTCTACTTTGAAGCCGGCATGATGAAAAAACCTTCAATCGGCGCTGACCAAACAGGAGCTGATTTTGTCATACTCCATGAAAAAACTGGCTTGTTGTTCAGAAATAATGATGTTGAAAGTTTTGCAAGCGCGATAGCGCAACTGATTGATAATCCAGAATTGTCTCGGCAGATGGGGCTGAACGCCTACGAGCACATCATGGCCAATTATTCACCGGAAGCTACTTTTGCCAAGCATGCTGCCTTGTACGCAACGCTTTCAGTACCTCGTCAACCGTAATATCTTTAACCCAATCATGGCGCTGGTTGGCGATAACCACAACCGTGTTTTCTTGATCAAGCGGCGCCCATTCAGGATTTTTGCTACGCATCAGGGCAAGGACCGGCACGTGCAGGGCGTTGGCTAAATGCATTGTCGACGTTTCAACCGAAATAATCAGATCACATAAGCTCATGATGGCTGGCAGCTGAAAGAAATTGTAATCGGCGCAGCACAAAAAGACATTGGTCAGCGAGTGTATATCAAAAAATTTTTTTGTTTTCGCGTAGTGCTCAGGCGGCACATTGACAATAAAACTCACATCGTTCCAAATGTCTTGTGTCTTGATGGCACGAATCAATGCTGCAACATTTTCAAGCGGCCAACAACGTTTTTCGGCCTTGGCAAATGGGTTGATAAAAACAACCGAGCCAAAGTTTTTTGTTTTTTTATCAATTCTCCATTTCAAAAAACGCAGCTTGGCAAACACAATCCATTTATTGGGAATCTGCACAAATGGAAAGCGGTCTTCAACATCCACACCGCACAATGTTTTGAACCACTGCGCGTAATGCTGACTAACGTGCGTGCCAGGCTGACTTTTTTGCAGCAACAAACTGTCATCAAACTGATGATACCCATACTGTCGCCACACATTAAAAAAGCGTGATCGATGCCGCAGGCCAACAATAAATGCTTGCGGGCACATGCGCCGCGCCATGAGCGCGTAGCCATAGGGGCGCAACACGGCAAGTGAAATAACAACTGAATACTGCGCAGCTTTAACCTGTGCCGTCGCATCTTTGAATGTCGATGGCGAATAGGTTCTATAAATTTTATTGATAAAAGGACACGCTTCAAGCCAATCATACAACGCATATTTTTTCAGATGTTTCCAGCGCCAAAAGCAACGCGTGCGGCGCAGTTCATCAACAAAAAGATCAATCTTTATGTGCGGATAGCGCTGCGCAAACGCGCGAAAACAATTTTGCAAATAGGTATAATCACCAATTGCAAAATGGCCAACAAACAGAACTTTGTCTGCCTTTTGTAATAACTCGTCTGGAATAAGCTGCTGCGTTTGCATGATAAAACCTGACTAACATCATAAAAATTTTTTCAAGCTTGCAAAGGTGTTAAGTGTACCACAGATTGCCCGCAGCGCATAAAAAAATCCGCGGCGTTGTGCGCACCGCGGATTTGTAGCAAAAACTAAAAGCAAATTTCAATTAGTCTTCGTCCTCATCTTCGTCATCATCATCATCAAAATCTGATGGATCTAAATCTTCTTCATCATCCGATTCAATTGCCACCACGCTGCCTGCGCGATCGCATTCTGTGCCGCAATTCAGCACATCATCATCTTCTTCTTCATCTGTATTCATGGCACACACATCATAAGGCTGTGCTGGTTGTGCGGCTTGGGCAGCATACACGCTACCAAAAATCATGCTAGCACCGAATAGAATCAGGCTGAGTAACAATTTATTCATGGGTTTGCTCCTTTGAGATACTTCCCGCACCCTTCGATACAATGCCTAACGGCATCACTCAGGGCAAACGGGGAATTGGATCCCGTTCGTGGTGAGTGGGCACCGTAGCTCGTGAGAGCGAAGGTGGCTGTATCGAACCATACAAACAATAATGTCAATTGGTTATGAACAGAACAAGGCCGAGATGTTATTACACATCCCGGCCAAATCTTTATGAAGACATAGGCTTATTTTTTGCCTTTTTTAGCTGCTTCTTTTTCAGCTTTCATCTTCTTCATCATATCTTCGCGCATCGCCTTGAAGTCAATCTTTTCTGGAAGTTTTGGAGCCTCAATGTTCTTGGCACCGGTGGCTGCTATCAGCCCTTCAACGGCCTTTGTTGTTTTTTCCATCCAAGCTCTGTGCTCTTCCTTCATCGCCTTCATCTTGTCTTTCATTTCATTCATTGCAGGCGAAGCTTTCATGTGTTTTTTCATGTCTTTGCCGCGCTTTGCCATTTTTTCAAGCTTGGATACGCGGGCTGCAAGGCTATCACCTTTTTTGACTGCTGGTTTAGCCTTGGTTGCTTTCTTTGCTGGTGCTTTTTTCTTTGTGGAAGCCTTAACTTTTTTCTTTGGTTGTGTTGCCATTGATGTATCAACATAACCAGCTGAAAGCACTGCACACGCTGCAAGCGCTGCTAGTAGCGATCGCATCTTCATACGGAACTCCTTCCTTTAAAAACCCGGGTTTTTCTAACCCAACTATAACCTTTTATGTTCTTAACCTATTTTAATTATAAAGAAAACCATTTCCTTTTCGCAATAAAAAAAACACCTACTTTTGCCAACCCTCGTTTTACCTTAAAATATGCTGGTTTCAATAACATTTTAGGGTAAAAAAACACTTTCTCCTCTCATCACAGGTGCATCAAAATCAACCTCAGCGCCTGCGGTCATGCAAAATTATCAAGGCCTTGACGTTTTTGCATGACAAAATTATCAAGCAATGTTCGTTTTTACGTTCACAAGGTAATAACACCGATTGAGTCGACGCTTTCATGCCATCCTTGTAAAACGACCAAACTTGCATCAATTTTACCTTGGATTTTAACCAAGCGCCGTCGCCCCGGTAGCAATGCGTGACAAGGCGCGTACGCTGCAAGTGCTTGGCTCATGAAAAAGCCGCCAATCCTACAAAGTTTTAACGTAGTAGGACAGGCGGCTTTGTTTTTATTTGTTTTATTGGGATTGAATGATTAGGCGACGGCTTCTACTTTTGCTGCTGCTGGTGCTGCTACCTCACCCGCGGCAGTTCCTTCGGGTGCTGACGCTTCGCCTTCTCCTTCTGGGCCAGGTGCTCCCTCAGCTGATGGAGCGTCGGATGCTGCTGGGTCGCCACCTTCTACTGGTGGTTCTTCGCCTGCTAGCGCTGCAGCTTCTTCAGCTGCAGCGGCTGCTGCCGCCACTTCAGGATCTGCATCATCAGCAATTCCTCCTGCTTCTTGTTCTGCCGCAGTTATCCTTTGCATTGCTTCTTGAGCAATCTGTAATGCACTCTTGGCCTTATCACAAGTAGCCTTAACATCATTTTGTAATTTTTCGAGCTCTGCAACCATCAATGCTTTATATGATTTTGTTGCAGCCTCAAATTGATCTTTAAGAGTATCTCTTTGTTTTTCGGCAGTTTTTAGCCTATTAGCAAAAGCGCTTTTCTTGGCTTTATCCTTTTCAGCCTCATACTGTTCTTTCTTATCTTCTAAACTCTTTACAACCGCTACTTGCTTATCAAGCGCAACTTTAAAAGCATCCATTTGTTTTTTCGCTGGAACAGCGTATTTTTTACTGCTCACAATTAAAGAAGCAACCCTAGCTGGTAAGGCATCTAAGTTAGTCTTAGCGTTTTGAAGCTCTTCAACTATAGCATTAGCCGCAGTTGAATCCTTTTTTTCATTTACTTTTTTACCGTCAATAATCTTTTTATTACTTTCATGTTTTTTAGTAATGTCCTTAATGTCGGTAGAAAGTTTAACTTGATACTTTAGTACCTCTATCTCTTTTTGCCACTTAAAAGCTTCTGCCTTCCAATGCGTAGCTTCCGTTGTCTTCTCTACTTTAACTTTATCAGAGACACCCTCAGCTGCTGCCGCTTTTTCACGTGCAGCTTGTTCTGTCTTCGCATCATTTAACAACCAGGTAGCCTCTTTTAGCGCGGTTTCCCAATTCCCTGTTTTCTTAGCCAGCCATATTGCAACTTGACTCTCTTTTCTTTTTACAGGAGCCGGAACTAAGTTCGCCATAGCACCTGTTGCTTTCGCTGCACCAGCCTTAACCGTCGTACCTGCACTTTTTACCGTCGAGCTAACTTTCGCTGCGCCCTCCTTAATGCTCTTGGTATCAATCCCAGCGCTCGCAGCTTGCTCCTCAAGCCATTTGCCCAATCCCCATCCGCTCCCCACACTCAAGGCGCACATCAACACAGCGGCCAGCAATATTCGTATGTTCATAACGTTCCTTTCTTAAAAACCCTTTTTCCGACAACGCAACTAGTTTTATGGTATAAATAACGGCGCACCAAATGCAATAAAAAGAAGAGTGCCGGCAGAACCGGCTTTTTGCAGCGTAACAATGCGCTCAAACATTCGCAGATTCTCATTCATCGGCTGGCGCATCAGTTGATTCAGGAGTTTGCTCACCACCTTCGGTTGCTGGCGCATCACCTTCTGTTGGTGCAGGAGCTTGAGCTGCAAGCAATTCTGTAAGCTTTTGCTCGAGTTCGGCAAGCTTTGCATCCTGCTTCTCATTGGTTGCTTTCAAGGCAGCAATTTCTTGTTTCAAGGCAGCAACGTCTTTGGAGGATGTTGCTGTCGTCGCTGCAGCCGGTTTAGTTGCACCTGGGGTTGTGGCAGCGGCCGCTGGCTTTTTGCCAGTCGCCGTTTGAACTTTTTCAGCAGCCTTTCCGACTGTTCCAGCAACGCCACCAACCTTTTCCTTAACACCTTTACCTTTCTCTAACAATTCTTGGCCTTTTTGCAACCATGACGCACTCCGTCCACTCCCAACGCTCAATGCACATATCACCCCCGTCGCAAGCAACACTCGTATGTTCATAACGTTCCTTTCATACAATGATTTTTCACTAACAACTGGATGTAGCGTATAAACATCGACCCGACGAAAGCAAGAAAAAAGCAGGCCGCGCAATGCACGGCCTGCTTCATAAACAATTACATGGTTAATTAAGCAGCAGCAGCAACAGGCTCAGCACCGCCGCCACCGGAAACTTCTTCAACAGCTGATTGGCCGCCAGCCTCTGAATCGTCTGCAGTCCCTGCTTCCGGCGCAACAGGCTCTTCGCCGGCGCCTTCAGCACTGCCGCCCTCGTATTGAACTTCAATCGTTATTTCTTTCTCTTTTGTAGCACCAGGGCCTCCAGTTTCACCAGTTTCTTCGCCAGGAGCTTCGGTCCAAAGCGCAGCTTCTTCGGCTGTCAGCGCCTCCGAAGTTTCTTGTGTACCCGCTTCTGCCTCAGCAGCTGGTGTGCCGCTAGCGTCACCAGTTTCTTGTAAGTCTGCAAGCTGTTCTTCTGGTGATTGTTCTGCACCTGCTTCAGGTGCATCTCCTGCCGGCGCGTCCTCTGCTTCACCACCTTCCTCTGGAGCTTCTTCTACACCTACAACAGCAGCTTTTTCTTTTTCAGTCACTGGTGCAGAGGTTGTACGTTCAAGAACTGGTTTGGGTTCGGATTCTTCTTCGGAACCGCCAGCTTCTGCCTCAGCAGGTGGTTCTGTGTCGCTAGCTGCATCACCTTCCGCAGGGGCTCCTTCTACATCTTCAGCACTTGCTTCACCACTGCCAGCTTCTGCTGGTGATGGTTCTGCAGTATCTTCACCTGCTACAGATTCAGGCGCAGCCTCTGCAACTTTATCAGCCTCCGCCTCTACCGATGCCTCTTTTGCGCTTTCAGAAGCAGGAGCTTCTGTTGTATCTTCAGCCGCAGCTTCTTCTTTAGTCGCAGATGCCGCTTTTTCAGTCGTAAAAGTAACAGTTTGCGGCGTAGACGCAGAGCTCACCATGGTAGGCTGTTGAACCAACGCAGCAGTACCAAGCGTCCCTCCAACACCCAATCCGGTATTCATCATTCCCATACCCATCATCCCCATACCACCAGGCATCATCGCAGGCATCGATTGCGAACGAGACAAGTCTGGCTTCTTTCCCTTGCCAAACATTCCCTTCACCTCGCCGAACAAACCCTTAGCCTCTTTAGCCAATGCCCCAGCTTCTTTTTTCGCCGAAGCCAATCCTTCTTTAGTTGCTTTGATTCCTGACTGCACAGCTGTTTTTGCTTGAGCAGCACCCTTTTTAGCAGTCTCTACACCAGCCTTCAGTTGCGTTTTGCCTTTCTCAAGCGCTGCTTTACCTGTCGCTATCCCTGCCGTCAACTGCTTCTTGCCTGCATCAAGCTTCGCTTTACCAGTGGCCAATGCCGCTTTCCCCTTTGTTAGAGTAGCTTGAACAGCTTGTTTACCTTTCTCCAGCTTTGCTTTTCCAGCGACAAGGGTCGCTGTAGCTTTTCCCTTCAGCGCCGTAGCCGTCGCTTTTGCTTTCTCCACACCAGCCTTCGCCTGTGTGCCAAGCGCCTTACCCTTTGTCGCCAAAGCTCCAACTTTATCCTTGGCTGATTGAAGTTGCGCTGGGGCCCCTTTTGCTGCTGGAGCAGCTTTCGGTGCCGGTTTAGGCTGTGCTTTCGGCATTGGCGCTACTTTTTTCGGCATTGGTCTGGGCATCTGTCTAACAACTTTCTGTGGCTTGCGTCCCTCACAAACATTAAACATGCCAATTAGAAAAACACCTATCATCACCGCTATTAATCGTTTCAACATTTTCATAACACTACCCTTCACCCACGCCCCTCACTACCAAAAGTAGTTTTGTGCACGGCCATGTCAATGGACCATGCATCTACCTTAATGATACTTTTTATTATTTTCTGACTGCAATAAAAACGTGATTTGTGGCGTTTTTGAGCGATGTGTCAATGAGAATGGTTCTGGCAAGACAGTGGATTTTGGATGTGACAAACGGATTCTTCAAGGGTACACGCTCAAAACTTTAAGCCATCACCACTCGCAGCTTCGTTCCACTCGTCTTACTTAATGTCCCGTCGTTGTCGTCACCGTCACATCGTGCACCGGCACGGAGCTGCCAAGCAACGTCATGGGAAAAAACTTTTTGCGAATGAAATGAGCCAAATTCTCTTTCGAATCAGCTCCATGCACAATGGCAGGGCTGCCCTCGGTGGCGTAGAGCGTTCCCCCTTTGAAAAAGAAAAAAATCGGCAGCGACAGCTGCGACACATTTTCGCTATGCATCAGCTGCGCCACAATTTGTTGGTTGTCAGGGTTGGTCCCATCAAGCACAATGTTGGCAAAGGTAACTCGCTCCTTAAAATCAGAAACATCAGCCAAATCATAGAACACCGACAACATCCGCAACGAATCTTTCATACGCTGCGCATCGTCAGTCCGTTCTTGCTCACTCATACTTTTCAACGGATCGTGTACAGGCACAACCTTTTTTCCACGACGCTTCTGCTCTCCCCCCTTACCCGCCAACTGCTGTTCTTTGCCCATCGAAATCATGACAACCACAGGATTGTGCGTCGAGGCGCTCAGCACATGCGCCCGAAACTGCTCAAAGCCACGCACACTCACCACATTACTGCGCGAGCCGTCAGACTTCTTTTCAAACACACGTGACGCTCGTTGCAGCAGCGCCGGCGTGCTGACCAGGCCATCTTCGGGCGGCTGATAGTTCTGGCACGGCACGACGCTCAACGCCCCAAGCAACAAAAAGCTATAAATAATTTTCATGATCCCCTCCCCCAAAAAAAAGATTTTTATTCTGTCTTAGTGTAAAAAATCATGCTGCAGTGAAGCAATGAAATGGAAAAATGAAATTACTTTTTTTTGAAAATCAAAGACGGCTCTTGCCCAAGTAACGCTGCAATATGCGCAACGCTTGCTAACGTTAAATTTGCCGTTCCGCGTTTTATCTTTATCAGTTGAGCCGGGTTTGAATTAAGGCGCTTAGTCATTTCGTTAAAGCCTATCTTGTTTTTTACCATATAATCAGAAACTGCAACGCTAACACTTTTTTGCAAAGAGCGAATGGCTTTTGCCTCAAGTTCTGCTTGGCGTTCAATCTCAGCAATTTCCTTTTTGGTGAAACGCGTTTCTACAAGATCTTGAAAGTTTTTTAGCTTCATAAAAAGGCCTCCGTGCTGGTTTTCAATTCCTCTATTCGCTTACGAGCGAGAAGTATTATCTTTTAAAGTACTATATTATACTTTACTAATCAACCTATTACTTTGAGGTAACAAAAATGGCCAAAACAAAGACATCACTCAAGCAAAAAAAATCTATGCCAAAATTGAAAAAAACAACTAAAAAAACAGTACCGTATCTTCAAGAACTTAAACCGAAAGATTATCTTCTGGATAAAAACTTTATTGGCTCAGCAATTCTTGAATGTCTCAACAACAATGACCCTGAAGGCGTCATCGAAATTATTAATATCTATTTAAACACTCTCATCCATAAGTCTTGCACCCTTTCTCAAATTGAAATAAAAGCCCGACTAATTTGCAGCGGAATGGAAAAAAGTCATGACTAATTTGCATTCCAGTGCAAATTAGTCGGATAATGCTTTGTTTGAAATTAGTTTTTACGCTTCATCACTTCCCGGCACATCAAGCCGCAATTGTGCGGCAAGCCACTGCGCACCTTGGTGCGTAGGCTCGAGAGACAGTAACATCTTTGTCTGCTTGGCTGCCAATTGGCTGTCACCAAGTTTATGCGCCATCAGACCAAGATAATATTGAGCATCAAGATAACTCGGTGCAATGTGCACTGCATTTTGAAATGATTCTTTGGCTGCCATATAATTTTTTTCTTCGGCGTACAAACGCCCAAGGTTAACAAATGCAACTTCTGGCGTTTGGTACAATGCATCCTTCGTCAGCCCTTTCCACATCGTTCTTGCCTGATCGTATTGTTTTTGATGTGCCAAAAGACAGGCGTAATTATTTACAATCTCACCACGCATTGCCTGTTCTGGTTGCAAAGCCAAGGCCTTTTGGTAACAGGTTTGACTCAGAGCACTATCGCCAAGGTTAAATAAAACGGTTGCCTTCAGCGCATAGTATTCAGCTTTTTCTTGCAGCTCTAACGCTTTGTTGATACTCACCAACGCTCGCTTGTGTGCAGCGACCGGATCAGCGTCATCACCCAACTCAGTAAAGGCCATTTTAAAATATGCATGCGCAAGCTTAGTGTTTGATTGCTTTTCACACCCACCAACGACGCCTACAATACTGACCATAATAGTTAGTTTTAAAATATTCATACTCAACCTTTGGCTCCTTTGCTATACTTTTTTTTTACACAACATATCAATTTTTACACTTATCTAACGCTACAAAACGAGGGTCACCACGTGCAAGTGATTTGGGAGGAATTCCTAAAAATCATTAAGGAAGAAGCCGGAAGCCAAATTGTTGAAACATGGTTTAAGGCGGTTAACATTGACCACTGGGATGCAACAACCAGTACGGTTGTGTTGCATGTACCCAACCAATTTGTAAGCCGCTGGATTCAAGACAATTACACCAACCTGCTCAAGACACATCTGGCTCGGTTGCTGCACGCCCCAATTCTCCGCTTATCATTTGTCTGTGCAACACAAAGTCCAGCACCACGGCCTCGGACAATCATCCCCGCCTCTGTACTTCCCCCAACCGAGGCATTTGATGCAACCCAATCACAAACAGACATTTTGCCCCCAATGCTAGCAAGACCTACGCACAGTAACGGCAAAGGGTTAATTCCTATCGAAAAGAAAAAAAGTCGCGAAGGCGGCAACAATCTGAATGAAAATTATATTTTTGATTCCTTCATTGTTGGACCAAGCAACTCACTGGCACATGCTGCCGCACACGCCATTTGCCACAATTTGGGCGGCGTGTACAACCCGCTCTTCATTTATGGCGGCACGGGATTGGGCAAAACCCACCTCCTGCATGCCATCGGTAATCAAACCAAAAAAAATTATCCGGACGCACAAATCCGCTACGAGACATCAGATAATTTTGTTAACGACTTTATCAATTCCATTCGCTTTGACCGATCGCAACAATTTCGCGCCAGGTATCAAAAAGTTGATTTGATCCTTTTTGATGACATTCAATTTTTGTCCAACAAAGAGCAGACGCAAGAAATTTTTTTTCATATCTTTAACGTGCTTTATGAACAACGCAAACAAATTGTGCTTTCAAGCGACACATTCCCCAAAGAGATTACGGGCTTGCAAAGCCGGCTCAAGTCGCGCATGGAGTGGGGCCTGGTAGCTGACATTCAAATCCCTGACGTCGAAACAAAAATTGCCATTCTTAAGAAAAAATCTGACCAGCACACCATTGAGCTTCCTGATGAAGTAGCAACATTTATTGCTTCACGCGTACTGTCAAATATACGCGAGCTTGAAGGCGCGCTCATTCGCGTCGGCGCCTTTGCGGCACTGACCAATCAACCAATCACGCTTGAAATGGCAAAAAAAGTGTTGCTTAACCTCAATGGCGGTGAGGTCAAGCGTGAGGGGGCGATGCTTGATACCATCATCAAAATTGTTGCCAAACATTACGATATATCAGTCAGCGATCTGCGTTCTAAAAAGCGCCACCAAGACATTGCCGTTGTACGGCAAATTGCTTTTTATATGATGAAAAAAATGAGTTATTGCTCGCTACAAGTTATTGGGGATTACATTGGGGGACGAGATCACTCAACCGTCATCCACGCCATCGGCAAAGTGGAACATTTAATTGAAGCCGATAGAAACATGGCGCAAAAGCTACGGGTCCTTGAACAAGACATTCTGGCTTCGTAGCAACAAATTCGTACGCAAAGAAATCTATTGGTATTCACAGCAACATCCTGCTAGTCTAGGAGCAATGCTCTTACCAGAAGGAGATAGCGCTATGCCTTTATACAATAAAAAACAGTGGTCCATGGCACACATAACCGTGCTTTTGTTCAGTATGCTTGTACTCCCGTGCTGTAAACAACAATCCCCATCGCCGCAACCAGAAGCTTCGGTCGATACTGGCACCTCACCAATCCAGCCGCCAGCCACCTGGCCAACTATTACCCAAATGCCCACCGCGCAACCAGACGTAAAAGTTGAGATTCCAACAACCATACCCGAACAAGAAAAGCCAAAACCAGCAACCATTATTGCCAAAACACAAGACGGTCGTGCCGACGACGAAAATGAACTTGATTTTGACGTCGAAAATCAAACCGGCAAAACAATGTTCGTCACATGCTTTATCTGGCAACGCAAACGTGATTTTGCCTACTGGCGCTGGGACAAAACAAACATTTACACCGTTGCACCAGGAAAAACCATCACCATCGATCTTGATACCATTCCGGACAAACAAGATCGTAATGAAGTCTTCGGCTACCTCGGCGTTTACGAAGATGAAAAAATTGCACGCGAGGCTACGTATGAATTGAGCGACGACAACAGCCTGCTCGACCTTGACCTGGTATGCAATCTAAAAGGAAAAAAGATTGTTCTTGCGGTAGAAAAATACGGCAGCAAAGGCGAATTTTTTGAATATGACTTCATCGACAAGGCAAGCAAAGAAGCAAAGATCGAACCTGAATTGGACTTCGCCGTTGAAAACAAAACAGGCAAGCAACTGATCCTCACCTGCTTTGTATACGAGAAAAAAGCAAAAAGTCGCTGGATTGCGGCACTGGAAACAAAAGACGACATGGCAGTCTGGCGCTTTGATAAAACCCCACTACTTCGTTTAAATCCAAATCAAATAGGAATCATCGATGTTGACACGCTTGCATCCAATCGCGATCGTGAATATGTCCGTGGTTACTTGGCTGTATTTGATGCTAGCGAAGAAAAAGCAGCACTGGACGCAACCTATGAAATGCTTGAAAGCCACCGCAAACTCAATCTCGGTGAATTACGAAGGCTGAAGAATAAAAAAATCGTTATTGAAATAGAAAAATATGGCACCTCGCCTAATTTTATCGACTACGTCATCAAACCAAGTCGCAAAATTGATTTTACAAAGGTATCATGAGCACGCAAACTGTTTTTCACAAATCTGTTCTTGTCAATGAAGTTATCCATCATCTAGACCCACAACCTAATAAAGTGTATATCGACGCAACATTTGGCGGTGGCGGGCACACCAAGGCAATTTTGGATGCACAACCCGGTTGCAGCGTAATTGCTATCGATTGGGATTTAAAAGCCATTGAAAAGAATGCACCAGAACTCGAACAACGTTACAATAAACGCTTCAAAATGGTCTGGGGAAATTTTGCCCACCTTTACAAATTATTGAAAAAAGAAGGCATCAAACACGTCGACGGTATTTTGGCTGATTTTGGCACATCGCAGTTTCAAATTCATGAACGCGCAGGATTTTCGTTTCAAACTGACTCGCCGCTGGATATGCGCATGTCGCCAGCCCATCAACACAACACAGCCGCTGATATTGTAAACAACGCCACAGAATACGAACTGGTAAAAATTTTCCAAGAATATGGCGAAGAGCCAAAGTCTCGCACCATTGCCCGAGCAATTATTGAAGCGCGCAAAAAAAGACCGTTCACAACAACCGGTGATTTGGTAGCAGTCATTGACGCCATCACACCAGCGAAAATATTCAAAGCTCACTACGGTATCCATCCGGCGACCAGAATTTTTCAGGCACTGCGCATTGCAGTCAATAGCGAACTTGATAACATTTCTACTTTTTTAAAAGCAGCCATCACCTATCTTGCACCCGGTGGTCGATTGGTGTGCATCAGTTTCCATTCGCTTGAAGATCGCATTGTAAAAACATTTTTCAAACAAAACGCCGACACACTGACAACAATTACACCCAAACCAATCACCGCAGGGCTTGATGTATTGGGAAAAAATCTTTCAGCGCGATCGGCAAAATTACGCGCAGCTGAAAAAAAATAAGTGCCTTGACGTTTTGAAATTTAAAAAGGTTGACAAAAAGAATAGCTCTCTTTAGATTTAGGCATCTT
>Ga0265297_10002421_pt1 | contig 38034 bp, 22 predicted proteins | sample Munlanlwell13791_FD_192502 | JGI IMG/M metagenome (GOLD analysis project Ga0265297, IMG submission 192502) | Leachate microbial communities from a municipal landfill in Southern Ontario, Canada - Leachate well 137-91 | ecosystem: Engineered > Solid waste > Landfill > Unclassified | place...
AATGAGTGGGTACCCGGGGCCTTTTTAACCGGGGGATTTTTCTCAGCATTAGCCGGCTTTTTTGGGATGAAAACCGCTACCTATGCTTCAGCAAGAACCGCAAATGCAGCAAGAAAATCATTAAATTCTGCATTAACCATCGCTTTCAGGAGTGGTGCCGTGATGGGATTGGTTGTGGTAGGTTTGGGCTTGCTGGATATTTCTATATGGTTTATTGTTTTAAACTACTTTGTTGACAGTGCCACCGAAGCAGAAAAAATGGTGGTTATTACGACTACGATGCTTACTTTTGGGATGGGAGCATCCACTCAGGCTCTTTTTGCGCGTGTTGGGGGTGGTATTTTTACAAAAGCTGCTGACGTTGGAGGCGATCTGGTTGGGAAAGTTGAAGCAGGAATTCCTGAAGATGATCCCCGGAATCCGGCAACCATTGCTGATAATGTTGGTGATAATGTTGGAGATGTCGCAGGTATGGGAGCTGATTTATATGAATCTTATTGCGGGTCAATTTTAGCCACTGCTGCTTTGGGTGCGGCTGCATTTATGTCAACCCCTGAATTGCAAATGAAAGCAGTTATTGCCCCAATGCTGATTGCAGGAGTGGGTATTCTTCTTTCCATACTTGGAATTTATATGGTAAGAACAAAAGAAAAGGCCAGTCAAAAGGAATTGCTGAAAGCACTTAGCAGGGGAGTAAATATAAGTTCCGTGTTTATTATCGTCTTTTCATGGTTGATTCTTTATTTTCTTAAGCTGGAAAATATGTGGGGAATTTGGGGAGCTATTGTTACAGGTTTGCTGACAGGTATAGTCATAGGAAAATCAACTGAATATTACACTTCAGCAGAATATAAACCTACAAAAAAGATAGCCTATCATTCGCAAACTGGCCCTGCTACCGTGATCATCTCCGGTCTTGGATTGGGAATGGTATCAACAGCTATCCCTGTGATAGCTGTCGTTATAGGTATTATACTCTCATTTCTTTTTGCCACAGGTTTTGATATGGCCAATATAAGTATGGGACTTTATGGAATTGGAATTGCCGCTGTCGGTATGTTGTCCACTTTAGGGATAACACTGGCTACAGATGCTTATGGGCCGATTGCCGATAATGCTGGTGGAAATGCACAGATGAGTGAACTGGAAAAAGAAGTGCGCGAACGTACAGACGCCCTGGATTCTCTTGGGAATACTACCGCTGCTACAGGAAAAGGATTTGCGATCGGCTCTGCAGCTCTCACGGCTTTGGCACTTTTAGCTTCCTATATCGAAGAGATAAAAATTGGAATTGTACGTTTAATTGATAGTACAGGATTTTATGTGCTTCCCGATGGTCAAAAATTAATAGATGCGAAGGAAGTGGCTGCTTACGAGATTATGGATTTAATGAACATTTTTAAAGTTAATTTGATGAATCCAATTGTTCTTGTTGGTATCTTTATTGGTGCAATGATGGCTTTCATGTTTTGCGGATTAACGATGAATGCAGTTGGAAGGGCAGCCGGGAAAATGGTGGATGAGGTTCGCAGACAGTTCAAATCCATCCCCGGCATCATGGAAGGCAAGGCTGAACCTGATTATGCACGATGTGTTTCAATCTCAACGCGAGGAGCTCAGTACGAAATGATTATTCCTTCATTACTTGCTATACTGGTACCGGTAGCCACAGGAATACTTTTTGGAGTAGCCGGAACCATGGGCTTACTCGTGGGAGGATTGGGTGCCGGTTTTGTTCTGGCAATTTTTATGGCAAACTCCGGTGGAGCTTGGGATAATGCTAAAAAATATGTAGAATCAGGCAATTATGGAGGCAAAGGATCAGAATCACATAAAGCAACCGTTATTGGAGATACCGTTGGCGACCCATTCAAAGATACATCAGGACCAAGTTTGAATATTTTAATTAAACTGATGAGCATGGTTTCCATAGTGATGGCTGGTGTTACTATCGCAACCAGTTTATTCTAAGAAAAGAGGGATAAAAAATCTTTTAGTTGATTAAAAATGAAAAGCCTGAGAATTTTTCTCAGGCTTTTTCCGTGATCTCGATGGGATTACCGTACATTATATCTAATTATATATTAATTTGCTGTTAATGTCTGTGTTTATTAGGACTTTTATGAGTTTTAAGCAGGATATATCTTATATGGTATTTATTTAATATTTGAATAAATATAAAATATTTAGCCCCTATATTAGCCCCATATTTTATATTTGAAAAAAAATAAATATGGCAACAGTTCATTTTAAATTGAAAAGTCCAAACTTAAAGAAGAAAGAGAGTTTGATTTATATTGTTTTCAACTTTAAGGAAGGTAACGAAAACAAGTTGATTAAGTACTCTGCCGGAGAAAAAGTTCTACCAAAAAATTGGAAACAAAGGGAACAAAAGTCAACCTATCCTGAGCTTAATCACAATTTAGGTTTATTAAGGGAAAAAGCGATTAAGTTAATAAGGGAAGGGAAAACGGCTAATGTGGCTTTATCAAGTTTTATAAAGGAAAACTGGAACAAACAAGAGATTGTAGCCGAACCTGTTAGGAGCTTTAATTTCATGGAAAAATATGATGAATATCTGAAAGCTGCAAAAGTTCAGTTCTCACCGGGAACCTATAAAAATAAGGTTTCTTTTAAGAAACACCTGTTAACCTTTGCCAAAAAATATGGTATAGTACTGGAATTTGATTCAGTTGATATGAACCTTTATGATAAACTAATTGATTATAGTCTTAGTTACTTAGACCTGACAAATGGGCATGCCGGTAATTTAATTAAAAATCTGAAAGCATTTATGAATTGGGCAGCAGACAGAAGCTATCATAAGAACTTTATATACAAATTAAATTCTTTTAAGAAGCCAACAGGAGAAGGTGAGATTATATTTTTAACTGAAGATGAGGTTGAGATTTTATGCAAAACCGAGATGCCAAATCTAAGGCTTGAAAGGGTTAAGGATATTTTTTGTTTTGCCTGTTTCACAGGTTTGAGATTTGGTGATATTAGAAGATTGACCCCAGCAAATATCCTTGAAAAAAAATTCAGGATAAATAATAAAATTCAAAGTTTCATTTTTTTAGAGATTCTTGCAGAAAAAACCAGTGAATACATTTCACAACCACTTGATTATAGGGCTTATGAGATTATTAAAAAATATGAAAATCAATCAGGAAAATGCTTCAAAATGATTTCGGAGGATAAAACCAACGATTACTTAAAAGAGGTTGCAAAAGAGGCTGAATTAAATAGGGTAATATCAAAAACTCGTTTCCAAGGCTCCAAGAAGGAACCAAAACAATCTCCCCTCCATGAGGAAATTCACTTTCATTTGTCTAAGAAAACCTATATGACAAGTTATTTAACAAAGGGGGGTGATCTTCTTGTTGCGATGTCTAATGTAGGAAACAGAGATTACCGGACTGCAAGAAGATACTATAAGGTTGTTGATGAGAGAAAAGTTATGGAGCATCTGCGGATAAATGAAAAATAACAGATTTGTAGTTACTCCTTACTGATGTTTATTTAAAGTACTGATCTTCTTTAATTTAATAAGAGTAAGATTTTCTTACTCTTATCTTACTATCTTACTATTTTTGCAAAAAATAAATTATGGCAAAGTCAGATCCTCAGAAAAAGTTTGATAAAAAAAAGGCACAGGCCATTAAAAGCCTTGACAAGGAATTTGATAAGTATAAGAATACGAATAGGGATTTGGAATATACATATATTCTTTCTTCATTTATTGAATTAATGTCACAAAGAAAGCATGAGTTGTTTCAAATCTCTGACATAAACAATCCGGGAGGGATTTTGAAAAATGCGTTTATTAATATTGTTATATCAGACTATGATGGTCTTACGAGGAAAGGGAAATACAAGAACAATATCTTAAAAAACTTTTTAAGTAATGAATACATAGAATTGCAGAAGGATCACAAGCAGCGATACGAAACAGGGAACTTAACTAAGGAATATAATTACAAACCTGATTTTTTGTCAGCATCAAACGATCAAATAATTGAGATATTAGCTTTGAATAAGTCATACGATGATTATATTGCGAAACTCAATGATGAACTCAGAAAGTTGCAAGCAATTAAACTTAACAATATACCTGAAAGAAAAACAATAAGCCCTATAAAATGGTTGGGTAGTGGTAAAAATTTGGCAGAACTTTTTATTGAACTGAAAGAAAAGGGGTGGATTGAGAAATTCGATTACAAAACTATTATAACATGCTTTACACAGACGGGTTCTATTAATATCTACCTAAAACCTGGTGAAAAGAATGAGAAAAATACATATTCGAGGCTTTATTCACCAAAATATAAGCGAAAATTCAATGAAATTAAAGAAAACCCTCCCAAAATCACCTGTCTTTAAAATATATTGATTTTTCTGTTTTTAATAAAGCAAAAAAACCTCAAATATAAACTCCAATCGAGGTATTAATTTACAAGTGTTCCCGAAGTGTTCCCGCGGGAATAGTATTATACTGATATTCAGCTAAATAAGTACTTAACTGGCAAAAGAATTGTGCTTTTAGTTATATTATTTTTTGTTAAATATTAAATTGTAATTTAACTATGTCTAACGACTTACTAAAGAAAGCAAAAGAGCTACTGGAAGCCGGATACTCTTATGCGCAAATCGGAGATGAACTTGGAATCTCCAAATCAGCAGCCTACAGACTTCTTAATGAGAATCAGGATGATAATACTGTAAAAGGTAGTTTTGGTGCAACTGAAGAACCTAATAGAGGACGAGGTTCAACACTACAAGTTAAATCTGATGCAGCAGTTCAAATCCGGAAAATGGAACTTGACTATGAACTTAAATTGCGTCAGTTTGAAGCGGAAGAGAAGGACAAACAACGGCATCTTGATCAGGAGAAACTAAAACTATTGACAAAAATAGACACTCTTGAAAAAGAAATAAGCGACTATCAAGATGAAATCATAAGGCTTAAAGAAGTGCTGGACGCCAAAAAAACCAAAGTTCAGGAAGATGAAACTTTAACGAAACTGGTCAGGTATTTTACTGAGTTGAAAAGTAGAAACAACAGGATGTATTATAAAGATGAAATAAATGAAATGTTAGAGCAAGTCGAAGAGATTCGTGATTCCTTTCTCGTACAATACTGTCTTAAAAATGGGGTAAAAATACGTTTTCTGATTGAGTCTCAAATTATAAGTGAGGTAATAAAAACATTGAAATCAATGCAGACTAAGTTGGAAAACAAAGGCATATTTGAAAGCTCAAATTGCCTATTAAATTTCAACTCAGAACTTTACAATAAAATAACTAAATACATAACAGATGAAAACTGAAACTTACTATATTGTTAAATCGGACAGAGTGGATCAGATGCAGGAATCTATTGACATTCTAAACAAAAAGATGGATAGTTTAACTGCGTCATACAAGACATTACCATCTAACACCGGAAATAAAAAACCGTTAAGCAGAGAGGCCCTTGCGCACTTGCTTGGGGTATCGGTACAGACCATTGACAAATGGAAGAATATGGGGCTAATACCTTTCAGAAGGATAAACCGCAGAGTGTTTTTTTTGGAAGACAAGGTAATTGAGGCCATGAAGAATAATGACAAGTTTTTAAAGAAAGGCTAATATGAATCACATCGTATCGTATTCATCAAATGTATTCAGTGCACCTGAACGTGAAATGGACTTTTGTGACGTCATTACTTATATCAAAATTAATCCCAAGTTGAAAAATGATACAGTCCGTTTGAGGGCAATTGTTGATCCTGATGAATTTAAGAAGGAAAAGTCGGCTGCCCTTCCTGTAGTTAGCATATCAGGTACCTTTAAAAGTAGTTTCAAAAAGGAAGATTTACAACAGCATTCAGGGCTAATGCAAATTGACATTGACCACATTGATAATGTTGATGAAGAAATATTCAAAATCAAACAAGATCAATATGTATTGGCTGCATGGAGAAGTGTCAGTGGCAAAGGATTAAAAGTTATTTTTCGTATCCCTGATGACCCGGTTAAACATGATCAGTGTTTTGTTAGTCTGCAAAAATATCTTTCAGACACCTATCAGCTGAAATGCGATAGTGCATGCAGGAACATAAACAGATTGCTGTTTCTAAGTTATGATCCTGATATATTTTATAACCCTGATGCCATGATTTTTGAACCCAAAAATAGTATTGTTAAAAAAATGATAAATGGGAAAACATCCCGAAACATTCCAAAAAACGTTTCCGAAACATTCCAAAACGTTGAAGAAACGTTGAGAACGCTTGAAACGAAACATATTGATGTTACACAAAGCTATTCGGAACAATGGCTAAAAATTGGATTTGCTTTTTCACACGAGTTTGGGGAAGAGGGACGAAACTTTTTTCACAGAATCAGTAAATTTCATCCGGGATACAGTGCTGAAAAGTGCGATAAGCAATATAACGCTTGCCTTAATTCTGACGGGGAAGGTATTTCCATCGGTACATTTTTTCATATTGTCAATGAAGAACTGGAAAAGAACAAACCTGAATTATCCGAGCCTCAAACAAAAGAGGTAAGTGCCAAAACCATTTTTGATATTACGGAGGAATACCTGACTTCGAAATACAAATTCAGGTACAATCAAATATCAAATCAGGTAGAGTATTCGGACATCCCAAAAAACGAGTATAAAGTTGTGAATGAAAATAATTTGTACATTGAATTGCGAAAGAAGCATATCAAAATAACACTAAGTAACTTGAAAGCATTATTAGCATCGGATTTTGCAATTTCCTTTAATCCGTTTAATGAATATTTTGATAACCTACCATCTTGGAATAGCAATGAAAAGGATTATATCAGTGAGCTTTCAAATTATGTCAATACTAAAGATCAGATGAGGTTCAATACACAATTCAAAAAAATGATGATTCGATCTGTTGCATGTACGTTAAGCTCAAAGATTATTAACAAGCAATGTTTTATTTTGGTACATGATAAACAAAACAGTGGAAAAACCACTTTTTGTCGATTCCTGTGTCCACCTAAACTATCTGAATATTATACCGAGAATTTAGGTGATGATAAGGATAGTAAAATCAGCCTTTGTGAAAATTTTATTATCAACCTTGATGAGCTTTCTACCTTGCATAGACAGGAAATAAATGCACTAAAAAGTATTTTAAGTAAACAATTCGATAAGTCACGAAGGCCGTTTGATACACGTCAGATTGTAAGGCCAAGAACGGCAAATTTTATTGGATCAACCAACAAAACTGAATTTTTAACAGATGAAACAGGCTCAGTACGGTGGTTATGTTTTGAAATAGAAAACATAGACTGGGAGTACTCAACGAAAGTTGACGTTAATCTTGTTTGGAGCCAGGCTTACTCTTTATATAAAAGTGGGTATGATTATGAGTTGTCTGTTGAAGAAATAAAACAAAATGATGAAATAAATAAAGTACATCACGTCATATCACCAGAACATGAATTGATATTAAAATATTATTGTCCGGGGAGTAAAGAAGATAATGATAAATTTTACACAGCTACTGATATTATGACCGAATTAAATAAACATTTAAGTGGATCATATAAGTTGAATCCTGTGACAATCGGGAAAGCGCTTAAATTTCTTAATTTTCCCAAGGGAGAAAAGAACAATGGAAACTATACAGTCAAAGGATATTATTTAAAACATAACATGTCAAATTATGAGTAAGAAGTAACAATAGTAAGTTACTTTTTTATTTTTAGAATTGCTTTTATAAAATATTTTTTTTATAAAATCAATTTTAATCACAAATCAATGAGAAGACTTATACTAATCATTCTGGTTATATTACTATACTTTTTATATTCTCAAACCTATTCTTCTTCATTAATAAGTGGATTGGGAAATCAGGGCAATACGACCAATTATTATATGTCATAGACTATATAGCGCAGGATGGGATTAAAGTGACGGTTTAGATATGTACTTTAAAATAACCGATTTACTCAATGTAACCGATCAAAGTAAAATTATTTATCCGGATTTTAATAATTTGAATGATTTTTTGATGTCAGCAGTCACCTAACTAAAAAGTAAAACAGGTGTTCAAACACTTGATTTGGTTTTATACAAAAAACTACAAATTCACTTTCCAAAGCCTCTAAAACCTCAATATCTACGTTATTTTGAGCATTAAGTTCATAAACTGTTGTACTTATTTGTATTTATTTGTATTTATTGGTACTTATTGGTATTTATTGGTACTTTATACAAAAATATCAATCTCCTTCATCAGTCTATCACCTTAGCTGAGAGTGATGATGATTTTCTGGTAGTGGGTGGTGTCTTCAAATTTTTGAGCTGCTAGATAACCACTGATGTAATTGTTTTATGCAATTTCGGGTATGTTGGCAATAAAATGGATTTCGTTGGTTATTGCTTTACAACCTTTGTAATGCTGACATTGCTTTATGTTTTTTATCTATTATTCCGGCATTGACAACACGCGATGATGCTTGGTAATCGTTGAATTAATTCAATATATGCTGAATGGTGGAGGTATATTCAAAATTAATTTTCAAATATTGATTATCTTCCTATTATAATTATCATTATTTTTGTTGCATTACCCAAATCAAAAATCTATGAAAAGAATCAGTATCGCTATTCTTCTGCTTTTGCCTTTCTTTTTATTTTCTCAGAATTATTCTCCAAGTGTGATCAGTTCATTGGGAAATCAGGGCAATACGACCAATTATTATATGTCATATACTATTGGTCAGTTAATTACCACGTCTGGTGGGAACTCAATTATATTGCTCACACAGGGTTTTCAGCAATCCTTTATCAAATCTATTGTGACGGAATCTCCTGTGATTTGTATGGTTACTCTTGATTCATTTACTCAAAAGAATATGGTTATCTGGGAAAGGCAACAAGGACATGCCACTGCTTACTATAACATATTCAGGGAAACCACGTCAGCCGGAGTATATGAGAAGATTGGAAGTGTGCCTTTTGATAGTTTGCCTGTGTTTATTGACAACGGTTCATCTCCTCGTAAACAGGCATACCGTTACAGGATCACTGCTGTTGATTCCAATGCGAATGAAAGTGCACAAAGCCCTGTACATAAAACGATTCACCTAACTGCCAGTCAGGGATCGGCTAATGAACATCATTTGATATGGACACCATACGAGGGTAAAACATTCAGCACCTATTATATTTACAGAGGAAAGCAGCCCAACAAAATGATGCTGATTGACAGTATTGCTTCCAGTTTGACCTCCTATTCTGATTATGTGGGGAATCCGGGTATTCAATATTACTTTGTGTCTGCACAGTTTCTCGGAGATTGTTCACCGAATGTATTCAGAGCAAATAATTACAGTGGTCCCTACAGTCAATCTTTGTCAAACATAAAGGAATATACCACGAAGGTTGAAAGTTATCTTTTTGTATCTCCACCTGTTCAATCATCAAACGGCAACATGGATACCTTGGTTTTTGAAATGTTTACCAACCTGGACACAATCACCGCAACACCTGACAAGACATGGCTCACCACAGAGGTGGACACCGCCAATGACATCATCACTGTTTATGTGCAACAAAACACCAGCACAAATATCAGGACTGCATCCATCACCGTTTCGGGAACAGGAGTGGCAGATCAGACTGTTTCAGTGATTCAGAACGGATATTATTCTGTGGATGAAAACCTGTTGCTCACTGACCTGTCCGTTTATCCCAATCCTTACAGAGGCTTTACCAATATCACTTTGACCTTGGCAGGGCAGGCACATATGGATGTTTCGGTTTATTCCTTAACGGGGCAGTTGGTTAAAACATTGTTTAATGGCAGTACCAATCCAGCAATGTACCATTACCGATTCAGTGCTTTGGAAAACGGCTATGCCACCGGATTGTATATGCTGGTGGTGAAGCTGAATGATCAGAAAATTATCAGAAAACTTGTTGAATTAAAATAAATACCATGAAAAAATTATTAACTGTATTGATTATTTCCTTTGTAGTAACAGGAATATATGCGCAGGTGCCGGAAGGTTTCAACTATCAGGCAGTTGCCAGAGACAGCAAAGGAAATGTAAGGACAAATGAAACGATTGACATCCGGTTCACCTTACAACCCGGAGCATTGTCAAATCCGGAGTGGATCGAGACGCACTCAGTAAAAACTGATTCATTTGGTGTATTTACTGCCATTATTGGAACGGGGACAAAAACCGGAGGATTATCCGCAAAATTCAGTGATCTGAATTTCACCAATGGAGAATACTGGATTATGGTGGAGGTAAAGGATGCTAGTAATTGGGAAACAGTATCTACATTGCAGAAGTTTTGGGCTGTTCCTTATGCCATACATTCCAAAACAGCAGAAAGCATTAAGGGAGGAATTACTGAAACCGATCCTGTATTTGGAGCATCTGTGGCTGCCGGAATAACAGGAACAGATACTACAAATTGGAATAGTAAAATGGACAGTTATACTGAAACTGATCCTGTTTTCTTAGGTTGGGATAAGGATTATAATGACCTGACTAATACACCAAACCTATCAGATAGTATTAATTCAAAAGCTGTAATGTTGACAGGAGACCAAACAATTGCAGGAAAAAAAACTTTTACAGATACAATAAGTGCAAATAACTTAACCATTAGCGATGTTGCTGATCCTATTTCAGATCAAGATGCTTCAACAAAAGCATATGTAGATGAGATGGTAATTAAAGTAATGAATGCTTTTGCACGGAATAACGAAACTTTCACATCTTTAACAACTGGAACCCTAAAAGATATTGAAGGAAATACTTATAAAACAATTAATATTGGAGGTCAGTGGTGGATGGCTGAAAATTTAAGAACAATTAAATATACTAATGGTTCGAATATTCAAATTGCAACAACTAATTCTACATGGAGTTCAGGTGGAGCAGCATATTGCTGGTTGGATAACGATTATGCAACTTATGGAAGTAAATACGGAGCAATTTACAATTTTGGAGCTGTTAATATTCAAGTATTGCTGTCAGCACAATTATGTCCAATTGGATGGCATGTCCCAAGTGATCAGGAATGGACAATAATGGAGAATTATCTTATTGACAATGGATTCAATTATGATAGCACTCTATCTGGTAATAAAATTGCGAAATCACTTGCCTCAACCTCAGGTTGGCTTTCATCTTCAGTAACTGGAACTGTGGGTAATAATGATTATCCTGCCGTTCAAAACAGAACGGGATTTAATGCATTACCAGGTGGGGGGAGACACAATTCGGGTATCTTCAATACACTTAAAGATACTGGAGCTTGGTGGAGTTCTACTGAAGCAGCAACAGGATATGCCTGGAATAGATCAATTTATAACAATCAAGTTGTTTTAAGCAAAGATGCCAATCTTAAAGAGGTCGGATTTTCTATTAGATGCGTAAGAGATTAATCTATTTGTAATATGAAAACGATAATATGTAATTTAATCGCAATTTTAATTGCTTCATCATCATTCTCCCAAGTCCCCGAAGGCTTCAATTACCAGGCGGTGGCAAGGGATGCCAATGGGAATGTCAGGTCGAATGAATTTATTGAAATTCGATTTACTTTACAACCCGGAGTTACAGCACCTACAACATGGATTGAAACCCACAGCGTTAAAACAGATGAGTTTGGGGTATTTACAGCCATCATAGGAACAGGCACAAAAATAGGAGGTACAGCTTCAGCATTCAAAGAACTTGATTTTACCAAGGGGGATTACTGGATCAAGGTGGAGGTGAAGGATGGTGCCAACTATGTTCAGATCGGGAATCTTCAGAACTTTCTGAGTGTGCCCTATGCAATGGTTTCAAAGACCACCCTGGATAAGGATGATGCTGATGCAAATCCCACCAATGAAATTCAGATGCTCAGTTTCAGTAATGACACCCTTTATCTGAACAATGGGGGATTTGTTTACCTTGGGAATTATGATAATAATGTTGCTTTGAATGCTTTGATGCAAAAGATGATCTCTGATAGCACCTATTTCAAACAACTCATAGATCATAATGTCAATTCCATAACTATAATTGATCAGGATTTAAGGTTACTTGAATCCAAACAATCACTTGATAGTGCATACATTTTTAATCTTCTTTATGCTTTGAATGATTCGTTAACCACAGAAACTACTGAAAGGAAATACGAAATACTTACACTTGCAAATCAGATAATGGCAATTCAAAACAAGCAAAAATCTGACAGTAGCTATTTCGACACCAAAATAACATCAAATGGATTCGATATTAGTAAACATATTGCTCTGGATATTGATTTAGACACATTAAATGAATTGCAATTATTAACAGTGTCTGGTGATACAGTTTTTTTATCAAAGGGAAATTTCATTAAACTGCCTTATACAGTTGGATCAGGTTTATCTCTTGATGTCACTACATTTAGAGCACTTAACGACAGTAATCTTTGGAATGCAAATAAAATTCAGGGGCAATTAATAAGTAAGGATAAACCAAACAGTGGGCAATACCTTAAATGGGATGGAACATCTTGGATACCCGTGAATGATCCTGCGGGTATTGGAAAAGGTTCAAATGCAGCGACTCTTATATATATTGGAAGTGGTTTTTAAAACAATTAAAATTAAAAATATGATAAAAAAAATTAAAATTTTTATTCTACTCTTTGTAATAATAAGCACAAAAGTTTCTGCTCAAAAAAATTTAGAGTTTAATCGGGTAATCTTTTTACAGTTATCAGGTTCAACGACTATCATTACTGATAATTTTGGACAGGTTTATGATATTGATACAATAGTTGTTCCTGTAAATAGAGTATTGAAGATTGAGAGTGTTTCTGCATGTATTGAAACTGGAAATTATTCAGCTAATGCAAAACTTACACTTAATAACAATGTAATATCACATAATTTTAGTACTTCTCCCGATTTATCTGTTGATGCAACATTCCCCATTTGGTTGCCAGTTGGGACATATGTTGTTAAACTTTATGGATCGTCTGTAAGTGGTACTGCTGCAAGGGGTTATATTTCTGCAATTGAATTTAATATAATTCAATAATCATTGAAAATAAATATTTTATCGGTGTAATTTAATTTATATAAAAGATATCTATGAAAAGACTTTTAATATTTGCTGTTTTATTGTTTTTTGTAATGAAATCATTCTCCCAAGTCCCCGAGGGTTTCAACTATCAAGCGGTAGCGAGGGATGCCAATGGCAATGTGAGATCGAATGAGTTTATTGAGTTACGTTTCACTTTACAGGCAGGTTACACAGGCACTCCGACATGGATTGAAACACATAGTGGAAAAACAGATGTTTTCGGTATTTTCACGGTAACCATCGGTTCGGGCACAAAGACTGGAGGTACTGCCACAGCATTCAAAGACCTTGATTTTACCAAAGGGGATTATTGGATCAAGGTTGAGGTGAAGGATGGGGCAAACTATGTTCAGATTGGCAATCTGCAAAACTTTCTGAGTGTTCCGTATGCATTGGTTTCCAAAACCACCCTTGATAAGGATGATGCAGATGCTGATTCGACCAATGAAATTCAGTTTCTGAATTTCAGCAATGATACCCTTTATTTGAGTAACGGTGGCTTTGTTTATCTTGGGAACTATGATAATACTACCACTCTTTCAGCATTGTTATTAAAGATTATATCCGACAGCACTTATCTTAAACAACTGATTGACCTGAATGATGATGAAATACTCAGTCTTCAGGGCTTTTTAAATGATTTAGCAACAAAACATGACATTGACAGCGCTTATCTTCATGGACTGATCAATACCAATGCTTCCACCATAAACAATGAAAAGACAGACCGAATTAACGCTGATAACGGCATTAAAACGAAACACAGCACGGATAGTATTTTGTTTATTCAGGCGATACAGACAGTAAATGTAAACCTAAACACTGAGACGACAAACAGAGTGGCAGCCGACAACACAATAAAAGCAAAGGCAACTACCGACAGCACTTTGTTTAAATCCCTTAATGATAATCTTTCGGCAGGGCTGACTTCTGAAATAACAAACAGAACAAATGCTGACAATGTTTTGAGAAGCAAGCAAACTACTGACAGCACAGCCCTGCGAAACCTGATCAACACCTATGCAACAAACCTGACGACTGAAACAAGTGCAAGAATAGCGGGGGATAATACCAATAAAACAAAACAGGCAAGTGACAGCACCTATTTTGAGGGAAAGATTAAAACGGTTGAAACAAATATTAGCACTGAGACCACAAACAGGATTGCTGCTGACAACAGCATCAAAAACAAAGTGGTTTCCGATAGTTCTTTCTTAACAGCTGGGATAAAGACTGTTTCAGACAACCTGAATACCGAGACCGCCAACAGGGTGAATGCTGATAATACTATTAAAACCAAACATAACACTGACAGTGCAATTGTTGCTCAAAACTTGGGCACATTAAATAACAGCCTTTCGATTGAGACTACAGCAAGGATAGCATCAGATAATTCCATCAAAAGCAAGCAAACAATTGATAGTAGTTGTTTTGAGGGGAAGGTAAAAACAAATGAAACCAACCTGAATACAGAAATCACGAACAGGATAAATGCGGATAATGTAATTAAAACCAAACACAGCAGTGACAGTACAATTGCCGCTCAAAACTTGGGTACATTAAGTAACAACCTTTCAACTGAAACCACAGCAAGAATATCATCAGATAATTCCATCAAAAACAAGCAAACAATTGACAGTACCTATTTTGAGGGGAAGGTAAAAACAAATGAAACCAACCTGAATACCGAAACCACAAACCGGATAAATGCAGATAATGTCATTAAAACCAAACATAGTACTGACAGTGCAATTGTTGCTCAAAACTTAGGTACATTAAGTAATAACCTTTCAACTGAAACCACAGCAAGAATTGCAGGGGATAATGCCAATAAAACCAAACAAACCAATGACAGCACCTATTTTAAAGGTGAAATAAATACAGTAACCACTAATCTGAATACAGAAACTACAAATAGAATTACAGTGGACAATGCGATTAAGAGCAAGAATGTAACGGACAGTACCGCACTGCGTAATTTAATCAACACCAATTCGACAAGCCTTACAGCAGAAACAACAGCAAGAATAGCAGGAGATAACGCTAACAAGACAAAACAAGCTACAGACAGCACAGCTTTACGAAACCTGATAAATACGAATACAACCAACCTTTCGACTGAGACCACAGCAAGGATTGCGGGGGATAATGCCATTAAAACAAAACAAAACAGTGACAGTACCTGTTTTGGAGGTCAGATACAGTCTTTGGATAGCGAACTTGCAACTGAAACCAGTTCAAGAATAGCATATGATAACACTTTAATGACCAAGATAAATACTGATAGCACCTATTTGAAAGGAAAAATTGATGATCATGTTGCAAAGGATATAGACACAAGTTCAACAAATGAATTGCAAGCATTGATTATTATTGGAGATACAATTTTTCTTTCTAATGGTGGATTTGTAAAATTACCATCTGAAAAACAAACTCTTTCTAATGTAATATCTAATGGAAATTCTGCAAATGGTCAAATTAAAAATTTATCAGCACCAACTGATTCAAATGATGCTGCAACGAAGGCTTATGTTGATAAAAATGCTACACAAAAAGGTACAAAAACCGGAGAAATGCATTATTGGGATGGTAAAGCCTGGGTGGCTTTGCCTCCGGGAACAACGGGAAAAACGCTAACTTTTTGTGACAGTGTACCACATTGGGGCCCATGCCCTCCAATTTACGCTGGTGGCAGTGTTTTTTGTGGCGGCAATCCAACAGCAGTAGTTGATGTTACAAATCCTGTCACCGGCAAAACATGGATGGACAGAAACTTAGGAGCAAGTAAAGTAGCTGATAGTATTAATGATGTTAATGCCAGCGGAGACCTATATCAGTGGGGACGAAGAGCCGATGGACACCAGTGCAGAAATTCTTTTACAACTACAACATTGAGTAGTATCGATACTCCAGCACATGGATATTTCATAATAGCACCAAACTACCCTGAAGATTGGCGCAATCCACAAAATGCGAATTTGTGGCAGGGAGTGAATGGAATTAACAATCCTTGCCCAAATGGTTACCGCTTACCAACCGAAACAGAGTGGGATTTAGAAAGACAAAGCTGGGTCAGCAATAATGCAACAGGTGCATTTGGTTCACCGCTTAAGTTGCCTGGTAGTGGCTCCCGCAGAGGCACTGATGGTTATCTCAATCCTGTCGGTACCACAGGGGACTATTTAAGCAGTACAGTAAGCGGTATAAATTCGCGTATCCTGTATTTTAGCAGTTCCAATGCTTTTATGGCGAGCGGTACAAGAGCATCTGGTTTTTCAGTGCGTTGTATTAAAAATTATTAAAAGTAAAAAAATTATGAAAAAAACAATTTTACTCTTGCTATTCGGTACGATAGCACATTTAACATTTGGACAAAGCATCATTACCCTTGATTTGCCTGATCCATGCTCTTCTGTAAGTAGTATTCATAATGAAGCAGGGATTACGAAAGTGGGTTTTGACTTTATTGTGGTGCCAAACCCTTCGGATGGTAAATTTACCTTGAATATTTATTCGGATGACGCTTTGGATATGGTGGAAATTACACTAATAAATATGCAAGGGATAAGCGTGCTTCAGGACAAGATATTTTCCCATAATAAACAGATTATAAAGACAATGGATATAAGTTATCTACCTGATGGCATTTATCTTATTTCTTTATGGGGTAAAAATGACAGAAAAAGCAAAAAACTAATATTAAACAAAAACTAGCTATGAAAAATTTACATATAGTCTTGGCAGCTTTAGCATTTTTGATACTAAACAGCAATGCCTACACTCAAATAATTGATGTATGTGCAACAAATGACACGATTGTTTTAAAAACAGGTAATTATCAGCACGGGACGGTTGAGTGGGAAAGTTCATACGATGGTGTAAATTGGGAAATAATTGAGGGTGAAAAGGACACCTTATATCGGTTTTTTCCTTCAGAAACGAAATACTATAGAGCTGTTGCCAAGTTTTCTGAATGTCCACCTGAATATTCTGTTGTGAGTTTTGTACAAATGCCTCCTGTTGCCAATGCAGGAGTAAGCAGGACTGTTCCGGACAATTCCTTGTTGATGATGGCTAATAAGATAGATGGTGCTGTTGGTAGTTGGAGCATCCTTAGTGGTTATAATGGCAGTTTCGGTGAAACCGATGACCCTTACACAGAGTTTCAGGGAGACGATTCTTTATATACCTTGGTATGGACTCTTACGAATGCATGTGGCACAAGTTCAGATACAATCGAGATACAATTTGTTGAAAACACTTATATAGATCATCTTGTGATAGTAGATACTACTGATTTATTACTGAGTGATTCAACACAAATTGAACAAGGATTATACATTTTGCGTTTTAGTAGTCCTGTACCAAATATCTCTGATTCTACTGTTTTAATCGGCTTAATTAATGAGGGGTTTTTAAGAAAAGTAGATTCATTTACATTAATGAGTGATACATTCTTTATTTATACGAGTCAAGGCACACTAGAAGATATTATAATTGATGGGAGTTTCAATATTGCCCAAGTATTTAGCATTGATACCTCAATCACTGATAATACTTCATCTTTTATTCGTTTACAAAAACTGCCAACACGCAATGATTTAAATAATAACCCAATGTTTAAGACAGGAAAGTACTATTATGTTGTAGAGGATGAACCAATATATTTGTATGACGGTGTAACGCTAAATTCAGTAAGAAATAGTACTAACTCGATTTTTGATATAAATTTCCGAAGTGTATTAAATGAATCAAACATAAAGTTTGAACTGAATGGCAATTATAAATTTAATCCAAATTTTGTAGCAGATATTGACTTTGAAAAACTTGCACTGAAATATGCAAAATTTGGTATGTATAATGCTCAAATTGAAAGAAATATTAGTATTAAATTGTCAGCATACACGTCTGCTACTCTTCTTAATAAAAAATTTACTTTGATGTCAATAACAAAAAATATGGTGGTACTTGTGGGTGCAGTTCCTGTTTGGGTTAAGGCTGAATTAAAACTTGAAGGAGAATTATCAGCTAATGCTACTGCCAGCATGAGTATAACTGATGAATACACAAAGATTTCAAACCATACTGCCTTACTTGAATATAGTTTCGGTCAGTGGAAATCTAAATATAATGAGACCAGTCAATTACAAACAAGCAGCGATTTTAAAATTGAAGGTAATTTGTCTCAATCATTTCAAATAGGACCAATGATTACTTTTAAGATTTATGATATTGTAGGTCCTTATATAGAAGCAAAAATTAAAGAAGACCTTACGGTATGTGGATCTCCTCAGGGTAATTGGAAAGCTGAATTGGATATAGGAGGAGAAATTTCTGTTGGTGCCAGAGCTGTTGCATTAGGTCAAACATTTTTTGATGTTTATAAAAGTTGGGGAGAGAGTGTTTATAATGTACAATTGCCATACAAGATATCAATTGTGTCAGGGAATAATCAGAATTACATCAAAGGAAATCCTTTGCCTGAAAAAATTAAAGTTAATATTGCAAGTAATAAAGGCTTTTCCGTTCCTTTTACAATTGTAAGATTTACACCAAAAAATGGAGGTTCAGTTACGAATTATACAGTTGTAACTGATGCAAATGGAATCGCAGAAACAACATGGATTCCGGGCGGAACAGGTGAAAGTGAACTTCAGATTCAAGTTTTGGACTGTAGTGGTAAAGATATTAATCGTTCACCGGTTTTTTTTAAAGCTTATGAATCAGGTGTGAATAATTGTACCAAGTCATCTCTTTCTGTAAGTATTGTAGATAATGGGAATCAAATTAGCCCTAAAGCACAAATGGGGAAACCACCTTATCAATATTCAACTGATGGTATTAATTACAGTTCTCAGATTCCGGCAATTACTACCAATCCAAATACATGCTACACTTTCTTCATTAAGGATAATACTAATTGTATTGCATCAGTCAGTTATTCTGCGCCCAACACTGCATGTTTAAATTCAAAATTAACAATGAATACCCAAGTCATGGGAAATGTTATTACAGTATCTGTCACAGGAGGAAAGCCGCCATATCTGTATGCTCTTGACAATCAAAGTGGCACTTACAGTTCCAGCAATACCTTTACTAATGTTACAATTGGGACACATGCTGTTTATGTGAAAGACGATAATTCCTGTATTGCTTCAGGTAAGGTGCAGGTAAGCAGCAATAACCCATCGGTCATTGCTAATTTTACTGTAGATAAAATATATGTAATAAAAGGAGAAAACGTTAAATTTGGGGATTTATCCAACAATGCAACATCATGGTTATGGAATTTCGGAGACGGCAACACTTCAACTCAACAAAATCCATCTTATACATATAATACTGACGGGAAATACACTGTATCCTTAACCGCAACAAATTCTTTTGGTTCAGATAAAAAGATTAAAGTAGAGTATATTTTTGTTGGCAATAACGGTAGTAATATATTCACTGATAGCAGAGATGGGAATGTTTACAAAACTGTAAGAATAGGTAATCAAGTTTGGATGGCAGAAAACCTGAAATATCTGCCAAGTGTAGTAGTACCCGGCACAGGTTCCGTAACAACGCCTTATTACTATGTGTCTGGTTATAACGGAACTAATGTAAATGACGCCAAAGCTTCATCAAATTATAATACTTATGGTGTATTATATAACTGGCCAGCAGCTATGGCAGGTTCTGCAAGCAGTAATTCCAATCCAAGTGATGTTCAAGGCGTATGCCCTGCTGGCTGGCATTTACCAAGCGATGCCGAATGGACACAATTGACTGATCATTTAGGAGGAGTAAGTGAAGCTGGAGGTAAATTAAAAGAAAGTGGAACAATACATTGGCAAATCCCAAACACTGGAGCAACCAACGAGACTGGCTTTTCAGCACTTCCTGGTGGCTATCGTTTTATCGGTGGTTCATTCTCAATCCTTCTTGTAACTGGCTCATGGTGGAGTGCTACAGAGGTTGGTACAAGCAGTGCCTATACTCGAGATTTGCACTGCAATAAAAGTGATATAAGCAGAAGCCTCAATACCAAGGATTATGGTTTTTCTGTCCGTTGCGTAAAAAATTGACCGGATAGGATTTAAGTCGAAGTTGTTCCAAGTCTGAACAGAGTTGTGGCTGCGATGAATTGCGAAAACGAAAAAGAATCAGATTTGAGAGAGAATCCACTAATTTTACGTTGATTTTTGAGTTAATTGTTTTGAGGATGGTTAAGATTCATCACCCCGAGGATTCGGAGTATCGGAATGACAAATAGGGAGGATTCGGAATGACATTGAGGGGAGGTATAACAGGATGAGGAAGAATGCCACAGAGAGGGATTATGAGTAACACTCGCTATAAAAGATTGCGAAATGATACGTTGACATAATATAATTATTCCCCTTCAAATTACGCTATTTTACCATTTTTGCCAGCACCAGTATCACATACCTTAACACCTTAAAATCTATTTTTTTGCAGTATTTTGAGCATTTAGACAAATAATTGGTATTTATTGGTATTTATTGGTATTTTTACCACTCCCTCTTTTTTATTCCTTTATAGTTATCAATCTCTTTCATCATGCGGTCGGTTTCGGTGAGGGCGATTATGATTTTCTGTTGGTTGATGATATCTTCAAATTCGAGTCTGCGGTCTTTGAGCCATTTCTGAGCAAACTGAAAACCACCGATGTAATAGTTTTATGCAATTTCGGGTACATTTGCAAAGTATTATGTATTGTTGATGTAATTATTGCCATCCTGATACTTTGATCACAGGACTAATTTTTATTTAAAAAACCATGAAACCTATTTTTCGTTGATTATTGACTTTTCTATTTTATTTTTGTACACTAAATAGTGTTTTAACTTATTATTATATTTGCTTTAATTTGAATAAAGTTTTTTTGTCTCCTAAGTGTCGGGTGGATAGCCGTATTTTTCAGGATGAAAAAGTACGGATATAAAAAAGTTACTAGCAAGGCTAAAAAAGATAAACTTATCAAAGAAAATTAATTTAACCAAACAAAATAGAAAATGAAAGTTATTAAAGGGGGGAAAATAAGTTCATTTGACAAAAAGTCATACAGTTGTATAAGAGACTACCTAACTATGAAATTCGTATTTTTATTATTATCTGTGGTTTTGATATCACATATATCATATAGCCAAATAACTGATACGATAAAATTGTCAAGTTTTGTTAGTAGTTTTTCTGATTTAAATATTAATAAAGATGCATCCCTCTTGCTTATTTCAGGAGGAAGAGATAGACGGTTAAGTTCTGATTTTTCTGAAAAAGTTGTTTTAGTTGATTTAAATACAAAAAAGAAGATATCAAGTTATAAATATGACAGAGAATATAATGTCTATGATGTGATTATTAGCCAAGATAATTCCAAGATTGCCTGTTTTGCTGATGCTGATGCTGCTATGGGTTCATATCATAAAATCTTAATATGGGATAGATATTCAGGAGAACTTATTTGCGAAAAAAAAGTAAAAGATTATGTTCGTTTTTTAACATTTAGTCCTGATAGTAAGTATTTAGCTTATGATGATGTAGATAAAGTAATAAGAGTAATTGATGCAAATAACGGCAAAAATTATGACAAGATTGAACTTGGCTTTAATGATAAATTTGAATTTAGCTCTGATTGGGAAAATATTGCTCACATTACTGATGACAGTACAATTTCAATATGGGATGTAAATAGCAAAATGATTAAAGAAAATATACAATGTAAAGGTTGTTTTATTGAGGCTTTTAAATTTTCATGTGATGGAAAATATATATTATGTCGTAGTAAACAGAGTATAAGGCTTTTTAACACAAATGATGGGAAAATGGTAGTGGTTAAATATTTAATACCACAAGATGATGATCATTATTATGATTTTGGTAGTGTTTTAAATATAAGTAATAACAACAAATTCTGTTTTTATAGTATACTTGTAGAAAATAAACGGGAAACTTCTAAATATAAGAAAACTTCTACTATTTATTTATATGATTTTGATAAAAAATGTGCAGTTGATAGTATTCGTGCGAGTTTTGGTTTTGTTTCTGAAAATAATAATGGCAAAGGTGCAATTCTAAATGGTAATAGTTGTGTGTATATTTGGGATATCACTAGATCAACCGATAAAGAACAAATCAGTGCATTTGAAAAGGCAAAGAATGGAGGTATTGCCGATTGTAATAGCTATTTATCACAATATCCAGACGGAGCATTTGTTACTGATGTAAAAAATGAAATGATTAAAAAAGAAAAAGCAGCATACGAAAAAGCTATTCATGGAAACAATAATGATTGTGATTCTTATTTATCTTTATTTCCAAATGGGGAATTTGTAGATGAAGTAAAGAATGAAAAGATCAATAAAGAAAAAGTAGCATATGAAAAAGCTATTAATGGCAATGTATATGACTGTAATAATTACTTATCAACTTATCCATATGGCAAATATGTTACAGAAGTTAAAAGTTATAAAACGGAAAGAGAATTATATGAGGATGCAAAAGGTGGAGATATTGTTAACTGTCATAAATATATTTCAAAGTATCCCAATGGAATATTTGTTACCGACATTAAATCCATCATCAATAATAAAGATTTATTAGCTTACCAAAAAGCACAAGCAGGAACAGTATGGGACTGTGATAGTTATATTTCTCAATTTCCAAACGGTATGTATTTATCAGAGATTGCAAAGCTTAAAACAGAAAAGACGGCTTATGAAAAAGCTAAAAGTGGTACTATTAGTGATTGCACCTACTATCTTTCTCAATATCCTAATGGACAATATTCAAATGAAATAAGTCAACTCAAATCACAAAAGCAACAAGAGATAAAGGATGCTGAGATACAGAGACAGCAAGACATAAAAACTTTAGCTGAAAATACAGCATATGAAAACGCTAAAAACGGTTCTGTTTCCGATTGCAATAACTATTTAGCAAAATATCCAAACGGCAGATATGTCAGCGAAGTCAATACATATAAAACTGAAAAACAAATAGAAATCAATAGATACAATCAACTTGCAATTAATAGTAATAAAGCAAACTGGAAAATGGGGAATAAATTATGTAAAGAAATATCAACAGGAATAATATGTGGGACTCTAAATCAATGGAATGAAAATAAAAGCATGGCACAGATTAAAATTGTTTCAAGTCCAGGTGGCAAATATGAAGGTGAAGACCTTACAAAGAGTAATTTAATATGGGTATCTGCTACTGGAAAGGATTGGCATATTTGTTTTGAAGATGAAATTTCCAAATCTGTTGCAAATGATAAAAGTGATGCAAGAAGTAGTTCTACTAACACTTATTCGATGTACAATGTAGGTGATTTTATTTACTATTGTCAGAGTTCACATGACCATCAAGGATGGATGTATACGAGACGTGATTTTACTGCCATAATTAAGGGTGTAATCGAAGAAATGAATACGGACAAAACAAGAGCAAAAGTTAAAATTATTACCTGCAAAGAGTGTAATAGTTTTGGAACATATGATGGTCAATCAGTTTATATCGGTGCTTATATATGGGTTAATCTTTATGGTTGGACAAAGAGTCCTTGTGATAATAAATAATGAGAAACGGAAATAGGTATAAATCTCCTTCATCAGTCTGTCAGTTTCGGAAAGGGTGCTTCTGATTTTTTGGTAGTGGATAGTATCTTCAAATTCGAGTCTGCGGTCTTTGAGCCATTTCTGTGCAGGTTGATAACCACCTATGTAAAAGTTCCATGCAATTTCAGGTACGTTGGCAAAGAATTGTGTGTCGTTGATGTAAACATTGCCATACTGATACTTTGGTTGCAGGACTATTTTTCATTTTAAAGACCATTATTTGTTAATTATTGACTTTTGTATTTTATTTTTGTACACTGAATAGTGTTTTAACATATTATTATATGTGCTTTTTCATGAATGAAGTTGGGTAGCCTCCTAAGTGTTTGGTGGGTAGCATTATTTTTCATAATGAAAATGTGCGGGTATAAACAAGTAATGCGGCAGCTTAAAACGATTCAACAAGAATGAATGATTTACAAATTAAAATAGAGACACTACAAAACTTACTTATCGCAATAGCGACAGGTGGAAGTGGTGATGAAGAAGAATATAAAAAGTTGAGAACAGAATTACTTAACAATACTGAAATCAAAAGTTACCTTCCTGATTTTTTATTGACCAATAGAACGACAGGACAGTTTTGGCAGTATATAAAATTCAAATATTCAACTTACGCTGAACGCAGACATTACTTATGGAATGAATTTTCAAATGTTCTCAACAACATTGAGACAAAACAAAATGGAATTATTGACCAAAGCATTTCAAAAACAATTGAAAAGTTTAGTCAAGAGTATATTAACTCACAATGGTTAAAAGCCTCAGAAAGAAAAGTTGACGACCCAGAAGGTGCAATTACTACTGCAAGGACTTTAATAGAAACAACTTGCAAATTCATTCTTGACAGTTTTAATGTAACCTATATGGACGACTTGGAGTTGCCTAAACTCTATAAAATAACAGCAGAAAACTTAAACCTTGCACCGGACCAACATACAGAACAGATTTTTAAACAGATTTTAGGTGGTTGCCAAACAGTTGTAGAAGGACTTGGTGCACTAAGAAATAAACTGAGCGACTCTCACGGGAAAAAGAGTTCACAAGTAAAACCAACTTCTCGACACGCTGAACTTGCCGTGAATTTAGCAGGGACAATGACAACCTTTTTACTTGAAACTTATGAGTTCAAGGTACAAAAAATATAGACAAGAAAGTCGATCGCATAACACGGGTTATGCTTCAGGCTGGATGACGTGCAAACTCGGAGCTTTCTGCTTCTATTCAGCTTCAGTGCTTATTGACAGTTGTATGCTCCGAAACCCGCTCGAACGCAAAGCCCTTAAACGATCTCTACAATTTTAAAAACAAAAAGATACAAATCTAAGAATAACTGCTAATTAAGATGTCAAAAGACTTTAATAGATTCCTTGAATTGACAAAAGAAAAGAAGTTGAGTAAAATAATGCCAGAATTAATACATTTTGCAACTGAGATAGGAAACGATGAATTAAAACAGTGGTTATTACTTGAATATAATGGATACTACAGAGATAATAAAGCAATAGATGATTCCACTGAAGTACCAGAATATCGACAAGTCCCAGGACAATTTTTTGACTACAATAATCGTCCTCTAATAATTGAAGAACCAAGCCTATCTTTTGTTAATATTATAAAGCTGCGAAATACAATATCCGAACTTGAAAATTTTAGTGACAATAAATTTTATCGAATTAATGACCCTCAATTAAACAATATCATAAATACGAATTTTAAGGTTAAAGTACATTACTTTTCATTTCATGGTTCTTCAGTTATTCCAATATTAGATAGTATCAGAAGTTATTTATTGTCAATGTTGTTGAATTTAAAAGTATCAACGACTAATTTAAATGAAACATCTGAAAATGTATCATTTCATCCTTTCGTTGAAAAAGTTGCCGGAAAACTATTTAACGATGGACATTATCGCAATGCAATCTTGGATACGTTTATTGAGCTTGTTGACGTTGTAAAAACAAAATCAGGTCGATTTGATTTGGATGGGACTCCGCTTATGCAAACAGTTTTTTCTCCTAAAAATCCTATTATTAAAATCTCAGAGAATGTTGATGAGCAACAAGGCTACATGTGGATGTTTAGTGGAGCCGTAATGGCTATTAGAAATAGTCATGCTCACAAAGTAATAAAACCAGAAACAAGGCAAGAAACTATTGAGTGGTTAGGTTTTGCGAGTGCGTTACTTAAAATACTTGACAAAGCAGAATTGATAAACAGCAAAAAAATACCTGATGAGACCCGAAACAAAAGAGTTTATTGATAATTGGGAATTAAAGTTATCACAAATCAAAAATGATAATGATCAGTTAAAAGAATTGTATGATAAATTCACAACATTATTTACAATTTATAATCGGTATTATAACGAAGCTTTTTATCAATTTAAAGAAGATGAAAAACTTTCTAAAAGTCGTTACTCTGATTTTGAGAAAGCAACAACCATAATATTAGAGTTTTCAGGTGCGGATTCATTAATTAAAAGTTTCGATAAAAATCAAAAAGAAATTGATGATTTATGGATGCTAATTGAAAGTAAAATATTTCATATTAACTTGATTGACGGAGAACCATGCGAAAAGATAGATAAACAACTTCTTGAAAATCTTAAAAGCATTTCACCTGAAGTTAAAGGGAAGGCAGTATTAAGTGTGATTTATAACGTCCGTTGTAATATTGTTCACGGGTACAAAGATTTTGAAGAATATCAACGATTGATTTTAGAACCATTAATAAAGTTATTAGAATCTGTAATTGAGTTATTAAAAAAGAAGTTTGATGATATGAATCGGCAACAAAAACAAACAGAAAAAACGATATAGGCTATTTTTTGAGCGACAGTACTAACAAAAACTGACAGATATAAAACTAATTGAATATTATGAAAATATTATCATTAGAGATTAACGACTTCAATCCAATAAAACACTTACGACTTGAAAACCTTGGCAATACGGTAATAATTGCAGGCGCAAACGGTTCAGGTAAGACACGATTGAAAGATGCAATTGTTCAAACATTGCAAGGTAGCCCTTTAATTAATATGACAATTGGAGCAACAAGAAAAGAGGAGCGAGAAGAAAAGTATTTTAATGGAGATATCATCACAGTAACAAAAGGAGTTCCAAATCAGATTTTGAATAATTATATCAACAGTAGAAAATATTTATCCTCCGGGTATGTAGGTTCATTGGTTCAAATTGATTCCAACAGGAATGTTGAAACGCTCAAATACACTCCAGTTAATTGGTTAGGTGGCGATCCTGATGATGGTGAAACTGCAACAAACTTTTATTTCAATCCCTTCTCAAATAGATGGAGTGATTTTATGAATTACATCCACCAAAAGGCAGCATCAAGGGATAAAAAACTTGCAGATGAATTAAAGAAGAATCCAAAGAATGGAGAGCAAATAATTGCTGACCATCCTGACCCACTGCAAAAGTATAAAGACATTTTTACTGCGCTTCTTCCAGGTAAAGAACTACAAGATATAAATCCTGCATCACCAAGAGAGTTTCATTTCAAAGAAGGTGCAAGCGATCCACTTCCTTTTAGGTCTTTAAGTTCAGGTGAACAAGAAGTTGTTAAAGTTGTTTTTGATGTTGTCCGAAAAGAGATCAAACATTCTGTAATTATTGTTGACGAACCTGAATTGCATTTACATCCAACGCTTACTTTCAAGCTTATTGAAACTTTAAAAACAATTGGCGACCACACCAATCAATTTATTTTTCTCACCCATTCAGCCGACTTAATTTCTACCTACTATTCAACAGGTGATGTATTTTTTATTGATAGTGTTCAAACAGGAGCAAATCAATCTCACCGTCTAAGCGAATTAAACCGCAGTCATGGGGAAATTGTGCAACTCATTGGACAAAACCTTGGTCTTTTTGCTGTAGGCAAAAAACTAATTTTCATTGAAGGCGAAAGTTCAAGCATTGACAGACTTACTTATCATGCAATTGTCCAGAAAGTAATTCCCGAAGCGAAAGTTATTCCAGTTGGTTCAGTAGCAAATATCATTACACTAAACAGCATTGAAAAGCAAATAAGAAATTCAATATTCGGAATTGAAATATTTATGATCCGGGATAGAGATGGTTTAGATAATAACCAAATCACTGAAATAGAAAAGAACGGCAGAGTTCGTTGTCTTAAAAGACGACATATTGAAAATTATTTTTTGGATTCTGAAATCCTGTTTAAGGTTGCTGAACGATTATATCTAACGACAGGAAATTCTTCTCTGACAAAAGACTTAATTGAATCAGAGTTAAAATTGATTGCTGAAAAGACAATAAATTTCAACTTGCTCAAAAACACGAAAGAATATCTTTCTCTTAATCATTTCTTCAAAATTCCAACAGTTAAAGCAATAGAGAGTAAAAGCCTCACCGATATTAAAACCGAATTAGTAACTGGCGTTAAGGTATCGCTTGGTTTATTATCAGGGGGACTTGATGAAAAAATATTTTCAAAATGGTTAGATTCAGAGGAACACAGACTAAATCATTTATTAAAGACGGACAATTGGAAACTTGAATTTCAGGGGAAAATAATTTTCTCAATTCTCTGTAGTGATGTTTTGAAAGTTGACGATTTAAGAGTTAGACAAGCATATGTTGACATTGCTTTGGCAGAGAAGCCTGCAGTTTTTGATGATGTAATTGCAATCTTAAAAACATTTTATGACTGCAATGACAAATCTTCGCACGGAGAGTAGAACAACCAAAACATTGGAGGTAATTATATGACACTTCATTTAAATAGAATACAATTTTGATATTATGAAAAAAAACAGACGTGAATTACTAAATCTGATCATTGCACTTTTTGCTTTAGTAGTAGCAATAGTTTCGATATGGTTTTCCTACTATACATATAAAGACACTAAGGCAGAAAGAATTAATATAATAGCAAGTACGGTTCTCTCAAACTTTACAACTAAGTTATTACCAATTGGAGATAATGTTGTAATTCCAATATATTGGGAACTAATTTTGACAAATAATAGCGAAAAAACAATTTCGATCACAGATATAAATGTTGAAAGCAATACAAATGAAGAGGGAGTTGTATTATATAGCCATATTTATGATGGACTGTTTGAAAACATTGACGATTTTGATAATAATTATATTGACTTGCCTTTAAATATTAATACTGGAGAAAGTAAAAAGGCATTTATCAGAATAGGCATTCTTTGTGACAGTCTTGCGAGTAAAATTATTTTACAAGATAATTTTTTATCTTCAGATCTTGATCCTAATGGGAAATGGATTAGGTTTAATCAAGCTAAAATAAAACTTGCAGAACAAAGCCTTGATTTTTATGGTAATAAGTCAAGTGTTGTTTATGAAAACGAAGAAATCCTGAATTATGAAAGTGAAGCAAAGAAACAACAACAATTTGAAATTTCATTCTTAACTGGAAAAAATAATGTAATAAAGAAGGTTGTTAAACTTTATATGATGAAAGAATAACCACCGCCAAAAGCACCTATGTCCAATAACTTTTAAAAGAGCAATTTGAAATATTAGCACCCCGCATAATCATTGATAGGGGTGATAGTGACAAAACTCCCAAAACTGCTACTTGGCAATTCTGAAAACCGTTAACTAATAATAATTCCCCTTCAAATTACGCTATTTTACCATTATTGCCAGCACCAGTATCACATACCTTAACCCCTTAAAATCTATTTTTTTGCAATATTTTGAGCATTTAGACAAATAATTGGTATTTTTACTATGGTATTAATTGGTATTAATTGGTATTAATTGGTATTTTTTACCACTCCTTTAAATTATTCTCAATAACAATCAATCTCCTTCTTCTTGCGGTCGGTTTCGGTGAGGGTGATGATGATTTTCAGGTAGTGGATGATGTTTTTAATTTGAGTTTGTCCTCCCAATGATATTTTAAGGTTTAGTTTTGTAAGTCATTTGTTAACTTCAGGTTAATTGTGATGTAGAATCAAATATTATTTCATTATTTCTGATATTTGATTTGTTCGTATTTTTATCACAATTATTTTTTAGTCATAAACGATACTAATTAAGTCTTTTTAAGAAGTATGGATATTGATAAAAAAACTTTAAGCGAGGAAGACATTCGTGATCTTTACATCACTCCCGCAATTAAAGACGCAGGTTGGGATCCATATTCCCAAATAAGACGTGAGGTTACGCTTACTCCGGGGCCTGTAATTGTCAGGGGAGAATTATCAGCAAGGAATAAAAAGAAAAAGAAGTTTGCCGATTATGTTTTGTTTTGGCGACCAGGAACACCTGTTGCAATTGTAGAAGCAAAGGATAATAAGCATTCTGTAAGTGATGGAATGCAGCAAGCATTAGGTTATACTGAAATACTTCAAGTTCCAAGTGCATTCAGTTCAAATGGAGATGCATTTGCCTCTCACAACAAAGTCCCGAAAGAAGGGGAAGATATCGAAACACAATTTTCAATGTTTGACTTCCCTCCACCACCGCTTTTGTGGGAACGATACAAAAAGTATAGAAATATAGAAGATGATGAACAGGAATTGGTACTTCAACCTTATCATCAGGATGTTTCAGGAAAAGAACCACGTTACTATCAGACTGAAGCCATAAACCGAACAATTGAAGCCATTGCAAAGGGTGAAAAGAGGGTTTTACTTGTCATGGCAACAGGAACAGGTAAAACTTACACTACGTTTCAAATAATATGGCGTCTCTGGAAAGCAAAACGTGTTAAAAGGGTATTGTTTTTAGTTGACAGAAACATTTTGGCAGACCAGACATCAGTCAACGATTTCAAGCCTTTCGGTTCGGTAATGACCAAAATTAAAAACCGAAAAATTGATCCTTCTTATGAAATTTATCTTGGGCTTTATCAAGCCATCACTGGGCCTGATGAGGAAGATAAAATTTTCAAAACTGTTTCAAAAGACTTTTTCGACTTAATTATTGTGGATGAATGTCACAGGGGTAGTGCTGATGAAGATGCAAGTTGGCATGAAATACTGGAATATTTTGATAATGCCATTCAAATAGGCATGACCGCCACACCAAGGGAAACCAAATATATTTCCAATATAACCTATTTTGGTATACCAATATACACCTACAGCCTAAAACAGGGAATTGAAGATGGTTTTCTGGCACCATACAAGGTTATTCGTATTGATATTGACAAAGATTTTTATGGATGGACACCTCCTCCCGGAATGAAGGATGATCTGGGAAAGGATATTGAAGAAAGGACATACAATCAGGCTGACATGGACAGAATCCTTGTTCTGAATCAGCGTACAAAATTGGTTGCCAAGAGAATTATGGATTTGCTTAAAGCTACTGATCCTTATTCTAAAACCATTGTTTTTTGCGAGGATATTGACCATGCAGAAAGGATGCGCTGCGCCATCGTGAATGCGGCAGGAAAATTAGCTCTTGACAATCCAAGATATGTGATGCGAATTACTGGAGATAATCCTGAAGGAAAAAATGAGTTAGACAATTTCATTGATCCTGAATCAAAATTTCCGGTAATTGCGACCACTTCAGAATTGATGTCAACGGGTGTGGATGCTAAAACCTGTAAATTGATCGTATTGGATAAAACGATCAAATCAATGACCATGTTCAAGCAGATCATAGGTCGTGGAACCCGTATTGATGAGGATTTTAATAAATTCTATTTTACGATCATGGATTTTAAGAAAGCGACTGCTCTCTTTAAGGATCCTGGTTTTGACGGTGACCCAGTCGTCATTTATGAGCCGGGGCCTCATGATCCACCTGAACCACCCGATCCGCCTGAACCACCTGATGAATCGGAACCACCAGACCCTCCTGACAATTCAAAATTGATTGTAAGTGGAGTTCCTGCACGTATTCTTGCTGAACGTATTGAATATTATGGGCCTGATGGAAAACTTATTACAGAATCCTACAAAGATTTTTCAAGAAATAAAATCCATGAGGAATTTGAATCTTTAGATAACTTTCTGAATAAATGGAATGATGCTGAAAAAAAGAAGGAGATCATTGATTCCTTGGAAGAACACGGAATTATTTTAGAAAATCTGGCAGAAATAGTTGGAAAAGAATACGGGGATTTCGACCTGATCTGCCACGTTGCATTTGACCAACCTCCGCTTACCCGGAAAGAAAGAGCAGAAAATGTTAAAAAAAGGGATTATTTTACGAAATATGGAGAAAAAGCACGCAGAGTATTAACTGCTTTGCTCGATAAATATGCTGTTAGCGGTGTAAGAAGCATTGAAAATGCAAGAATTTTAACACTTGACCCTTTTAAAGAATTTGGGACACCTTCTGAAATAATTAATGGTATTTTCGGAGGGAAAGTAAAATACAATAAAGCCTTACAGGAATTGGAAAAAGAATTATTTAATCAAAGTATATCAGCATGAGCAATATATCGGGAATTGTCAAGTCCATACAGGATATTATGAGAAAAGATGTGGGTGTGGATGGAGATGCCCAAAGGATCAGCCAACTAAGCTGGATGTTGTTTTTAAAAATAATTGACGACAGAGAGGAAGAAATTGAACTGATAGATGATGATTATATATCTCCTTTGCCTGAAAAAATCAGGTGGCGTAATTGGGCAAAAGATGCTGAAGGAATTACAGGAGATACTTTAAGTGATTTTGTGAACAATGAGCTTTTTCCGACATTAAAATCCGGACTTGCCATAAGAGGAGAACAGGCTGCCAAGGCACAGGTGATTCAAAGTGTGTTTGAGGATGCCTATAACTACATGAAATCAGGTACATTGATGAGGCAGGTCATTAATAAAATCAGTGAAATTGATTTTAACAAAAGTGATGATAAACATGCTTTCGGAGATATTTATGAACAAATACTGAAAGACCTACAAAGTGCCGGAAATGCAGGTGAATTTTACACACCAAGGGCAGTAACCACATTAATGGTGAATCGCATTCAGCCACAATTGGAAGAAATTGTACTTGACCCTGCCTGTGGTACAGGCGGATTCCTTACCAATGTGATTGAATACAAAAGGAAGCATTTTGTAAAAATCACTGCTGATGAAGAAAAATTGCAGGCAAGCATACATGGAGTGGAAAAGAAAACACTGCCACACATCCTTTGCACCACCAATATGATTTTGCATGGCATTGATACCCCTTCCAACATCAAACACGACAATACCCTCAGCCGACCTTTGCGGGATTACGGACCCTCAGACAGGGTGCACGTGGTGGTGACCAATCCTCCTTTCGGGGGGATGGAAGAAGATGGCATTGAAAAGAATTTTCCTGCCACCTTTCGCACAAGGGAAACAGCCGACCTTTTTCTTACACTGATCATTCACATATTGAAACCCGATGGCAGGGCAGCCATTGTGTTACCCGATGGATTTCTGTTTGGGGAAGGCATTAAAACCCGTATCAAGGAAAAATTACTTACCGAATGTAATTTGCATACCATTATACGATTGCCAAATGGGGTATTTAGCCCCTACACAGGCATTAAAACCAATTTGTTGTTTTTTACCAAAGGCACCCCTACCGAACATATCTGGTATTACGAACATCCCTATCCGGATGGGGTGAAAAGCTACAACAAAACCAAACCCATGCGTTTTGAGGAATTTGAACCCGAAATAGACTGGTGGGGCAGCGAAGCAGATGGTTTTAAAACACGTAAAGAAAGCAAACAGGCATGGAAAGTAAGCGTAACCGACATCATATCACGCAATTACAACCTTGACCTGAAAAACCCAAACAGCGAAGACGAAATTGCGCACGACCCTGAAAAACTCATGCAGGAATACAAAAAGCAACAGCAAGACATTGCAGCATTGCAAAGTCAACTGAAAAATATTTTATCTGAGGCTTTAAACAGGAATGATTAGGCTATGATGGAAATATTGATTGACCAACTGCCTGTTTGGACCACTGCCATTACCCAAAAATCGAAAGGGAGGCTGAAAGGCATAGATAACCAGCACATTTATGGCATACAAAAACTTAGGGAACTGATACTGGATCTGGCTATCAGGGGAAAATTAGTACCACAAGACCCAAATGATGAACCTGCAAGCGAATTACTCAAAAAAATTGCAAGCGAAAAACAAAAACTTTACAAGGAAGGTGCAATAAAAAGGCAAACACTTTTACCGGAAGTAACTGAGGAAGAGAAACCCTTTGACTTGCCAGGAAGATGGGTGTTTGAAAGACTTGGATGTTATTTAGAAAATATAACAGATGGCACACATTTCTCCCCTCCAACTGAAACTTTTGGACATCCTTATGTAACTGTTTCAGATTTAGATTGGGATGGTAATATAGATTTGAAGTTTTGTAAAAGAATATCAAAAGAATCTTATGAAGAATTAGTAAAAGGAGGTTGCAAACCAAAATTTAATGATGTACTATTTTCAAAAGATGGTACCGTTGGGAAAACCTATGTTGTTAAAGAATATGATGATTTTGTTATATTGTCATCTCTTGCTATACTTAGACCCGTCCCTCAGACATTAAATCCTTATTTTTTTGAAGTTTTGCTTAAATCCCCTGCTATTCTTCAGCAAGCAATTGACAAAAAAACTGGTTCTGCTTTAAGAAGAATTGTATTAGCAAAATTAAAAGAACTTATTATACCAATACCACCTTTAAACGAGCAAAAACGCATTGTTTCTAAAGTGGATGAACTCATGGCTTTGTGTGATGAATTAGAAAAAGAGCAGGAAACCCACAACAAAACCCATTATTTACTGGTAAAATCCTTATTGGAAAGCCTGACCAATGCTGGTAATCCGCAGGAATTTCAAAGCACCTGGCTACTCATTTCTGCCCAATTTGAAAACCTTTTTACCACCGAAGAAAGCATAGACCTGCTCAAACAAAATATTCTCCAATTAGCTGTTATGGGCAAACTCGTACCCCAAGACCCAAAAGATGAACCTGCCAGTGAACTCCTCAAAAAAATAGCAGCCGAAAAGCAAAAACTCATCAAAGAAGGGAAAATTAAAAAGCAAGCTGCTTTGTCTGAAGTTTCAGAGGAGGAGGAACCTTTTGAGTTGCCGGAGGGGTGGGAATGGACTCGATGGGATCATATTTCTTTGAAGATTGGAGATATTGATCACAAGATGCCGATTGAAGTTAAAAAGGGTTATCCATATATTTCCCCACGTGATTTTCTGCCAAACAATAAAATTGATTTTGAAAGAGCCAAGAAAATTTCAGATGAAGATTTCCGTTTACTTTCATCTAAAATTCAACCACAGAAAGGAGACATCATTTACCCAAGATATGGAACAATAGGGGAAAATAGATTGGTAGATACAGATATTGATTTTTTAGCATCATATTCATGTTGTGTGATTAAAACTTTACATGGATTTGTTAATCCTGATTACCAGTTCATTTATTCAATTTCTTCCTTCGTTAAGCAACAAGCTAGTCAAGCAGAGAATAAAACAACACAGGCAAATGTCGGGATTAAAAGTATCCAGAGTTTTATTGTTCCATTCCCTCCATTAAATGAACAAAACCGCATTGTATCCAAAGTAGAAGAGCTTTTTGGAATATGTGATGAATTAAAAGGAAAGATAATAAAATTGGAAGAAATAAAGGTGTGGCTGGCTGATGGGGTTGGGGAAATTACACTATAAAAAAATTAGATATGTACTTATCCTATTTAAAGATTTTAAATTTTAGAGGCATTCAAAGTTTGGAATTAGATCTTGATCCAAAAATTAATATCATTATAGGTGAAAATGGTTGTAATAAATCAGCGGTAATTGATGCAATTCGTTTGTTATATAACTTGGGTGAACCGATACGAGATATTTCTTTATCTATAAGCGATTTTCATGAAAAGGTCAGTAAGAAAGATGATGATAGTTTTACTATTGAGAAAGCAACAGAGATGACCTTTATATATATTTTCAAAGGTCTAACAACTGCACAAAAAGGTGCTTTTTATGAATACATGGTAATTGACCCTGAAGATAGTAATAATGATTATGCCAAGATTACACTTCGATATGAGAACAGGAATGGAAAATATCCACACTTCACCTATAGCACTGGAGATGTCGAGGGGCAAAAAGCCGACTTTAAAACATTTGAACTTTTCCAACACTACTATCTTGGAGCATTAAGGGATAGCACAAGGGATTTACTCAACTCACGTTCAAATATACTTGGAAGAGTAATTAAGAGATTCGTTGAACGAGAAGGCAGCGAGGCTGATATTGAACAAATTATGAAAACCGCCAATAATGATCTATTGGAACGCAAAGAAGTGCAACACACCAGAGATGGCGTTAATAAAAATTTATCTGGAATATTTAAAAGGTTTGATGACAATAAAATAGGATTACAAATTGAACAATCTAAAACAGAATACATTGTCAATGCTATTAAACCTTTTCTACCACACAACAGAATCAGCCTAAAAGACGAAGGATTCAATCTATGGCAAAATAGTCTTGGTTACAATAATTTGATTTACATAGCTACAGTTTTGGGTGATATAAAGGAGCAAATTACTGATGATAATACTCCACATTTTGCCCTATTAATTGAGGAACCTGAAGCACATCTACACCCACAGCTACAGCTTAGTTTGTATAATTTTCTCGAACATGCTAATGAATCAGAGAACAGTCAACTAATTATTACAACTCACTCTCCTACCTTGACCTCAAAGGTGCCTTTGAAAAACTTGATTCTTTTAGAGAAAAACGAGTCTTTTCGACTTGGCAATCTTTTCGATGGAAGAGAATTGGAAAACATCATTGAAGACACTTCAAATAACACTCCCCTAGTGGATGCTGATTTTCAAGTAAGAAAGAAAAAACTTGAAAGGTATATAGATGTAACTAAATCCCAGCTTTTATTTGCCAAATCAGGCTTGTTTGTTGAAGGAATATCAGAAGAATTGTTAATTTCCGCTTTTACTCAGCTAGAAGGATGCCGATTAGAAGATTATAGGATAGAGTTAGTCAACGTCAGAGGTACTTCCTTTTATCCGTTCCTTTACCTCTTTAATTCATCCGATTCAAGAAAAAGAATCAAAAAACCCATCACAATATTGACCGATGAAGATCAGTTTACTGCTTCCAAAGATACAGAATATGGTTTTAAAAAATTGACAGAAAACAACTATACCAAACTCGTTGAGCTAGACAGTAATATTCAAGCAAGCCATGCAACCTCAAGAGTTGCAAACCTTAATTCAGTAACGAACGGAAATGCATTAATAAATGTAAAATCAGCGTTCAAAACAATGGAGTATGAATTAGCTCTTTCGAATGTTCCAAATGAAAGAACAAAGCTAAGCGAAAACTTCTTGTTTACTTATCTGTCCACTCTCGATTCGGATAAAACAGATAAAATAATTGCCTATACAAATACATTTGCCAATGACCAAATGAGTGTTGAAGAACAAAGAAGAACTGCAATTCTGATTTGGAAAGCTATGCCTGAAAAAGCCGTCTTCGCTCAGGATTTTTCAATTTATCTATTAGAAAATTTGAAAGACGCGAAGAATAGTTTTAATATTCCCCAGTACATCAAAATAGGTTTAACTCATTTACAATAACATCATGCAATTTGAGATGACTGAACAAAAGAAAGCCTATTTGGAGGCACGAGGGAAAGTCATCCTAAATGCCTGTCCTGGAAGTGGTAAAACCACATCGATTGCGAAAAAGTTAATTCTATTGCAGGATGAATGCAGAAAAAGAAATGGTCGGTTTAGTGGTATTGCTTGTTTGTCATTTACTAACACTGCAAAGGATGAAATAAAAGAAAAATATAATGAACTGAGCGGTAACTATTTAGAGTTTCCTCATAAAGTCTCTACAATTGACAGCTTTATCAACCAATATATCACCTTGCCCTACTATTATCTTTTTGTTAAGGGTGCTACAAGACCAAAAATTCTGGATGATCCAAGCTTTTTAGATGAAGCTTGGAAAGGAAAATGGAACTTTAAATCAAAAAACAATCAACTAATTTGTTTTGCATATCCACCTTCTTCAATAAGATTTGAAAGTGATGGTACATTCTCATCAAATGGCTACAAACCAGACCAAAGCAAAGTTGATCCTAAATTGTTTGATAAATACTGCACAGCACTTAAATCATGGCAAAAACATACAGGATTAATTACAACTAGTGATTCTGCGTTTATTGGATATAAATTATTGTGTGAACAGCCTAAAATAGGTAATTGGCTCGCTCTGCGTTTCCCGCATATAATTGTAGACGAGGCACAAGACAATTCTACCATTC
>Ga0265297_10002422_pt1 | contig 38019 bp, 37 predicted proteins | sample Munlanlwell13791_FD_192502 | JGI IMG/M metagenome (GOLD analysis project Ga0265297, IMG submission 192502) | Leachate microbial communities from a municipal landfill in Southern Ontario, Canada - Leachate well 137-91 | ecosystem: Engineered > Solid waste > Landfill > Unclassified | place...
TTCCCAAACCAGACGACGCCGCAGATGCCCTAGCAATTGCTATCTGCTGTGCCAATTCTTTAAAATGGTCTTGACAGAACATTTTTTATAACTATAATAGGACGCATGGCTCTAAAATATGAGTTATAAAATAAATAATAAATAATAATTAAAAGTATTTTATATGACTTCAACAACTATTGATGAAACTTCCAAAATTTTTGCTTTCAGCGGAGACGAAGAAGAAGAAAGCAAAGATATCGACAACGATGGCGCAGAAAACGATGGACTAGAGGACTTTGACGATGAAGACGAAGAGAAAGAATCAGAAGACGATAATGAAGAGCTTGAAGAAGATGACGAAGAGGACGAACCAGAAGAAGAATAAACAAATTTTAAAAACTAAAACTCCTCCGACGAACATCGGAGGAGTTTTAGTTTTCTGCCAATAAATGTTATCATTATATTAAGTTTAATTTATGCCCAAAATCGAATCATACAATAAAACCAATAAAAAGTGGCACAAAAACGGCTTAAATGTCTTAATTTGGCTGTTTATTTTATTTTTTATAATAATTATTATTACTTTTGTTTTTTGTTTAAAAGACCTGCCAAATCCAGAAAATCTAACTCAAAGAAATATAACCGAATCAACAAAAATTTATGACCGAACAGGAAAAATAATTCTTTATGATGTCCACGGAGAAGAAAAAAGAACCGTAATTTCATTTGAAGAAATTCCACAATACATTAAAGATGCGACAATCTCTATTGAAGATACTAATTTTTATCACCATTTTGGCATTGACCTTAAAGGCGTGGCACGATCAGTTGTTTATAATCTTATTGGCAAAGAAGTTTTGGGGACAAAAACCAGCGTTGGAGGCTCAACAATTACTCAACAATTTGTTAAAAATGCCATCTTAACTTCCGAAAAAACATATATACGTAAAATTAGAGAAGCAATTTTGGCCATAGAAATAGAAATGAAATATTCCAAAGATGAAATTTTAAGTTTTTATTTAAATCAAGTGCCTTATGGGTCAAATGCTTATGGCGTAGAGGCAGCGGCTCAAACATTTTTCAATAAAAATGCCAAAGATTTAACTTTAGCTGAATCAGCTCTTCTTGCGGCCCTAACCCAAGCCCCAAGTTATTATTCTCCTTATGGTTCACACTTTGAAACCACAAAAGCAAGACAAGAACATGTTTTGCAAAGAATGAACGAACTAGGCTACATTACTAACGAACAGTATGAAAACGCTAAAAATGAAAAATTAAATTTCGTTCTGTCAAAGTCGGGCATAAAAGCTCCACATTTCGTTATGTATATAAAAGAATACTTAGAGGATAAATATGGAAAAAATTACATAGAAACAGCAGGATTAAAGGTTTATACAACACTGGATTGGGATTTACAGCAAATTGCTGAACAGGCAGTAAAAAACACTGCCGAAACCAATGGTAAAAAATACAACGCTCAAAATGCTGCTTTATCCGCAATTGACCCTAAAACTGGCCAGATATTAGCAATGGTCGGATCTAAGGATTATTGGGCAGAGTCTTACCCAAAAGGATGTACGCCAGGCAAAAACTGTTTATTTGAACCCAATGTTAACGTTACTACGAGACCGCGACAACCAGGTTCGTCGTTTAAGCCGTTTGCTTATGCCAAAGCATTTCAAAAAGGATTTACGCTAGATACCATTTTATTTGACCTTAAAACCGAATTTAATCCATATTGTTCGTCTGATGCGACACAAACACAAGACCAATATGGATTGGAATGTTATCATCCCAAAAATTATGATGGTAAATTTAGGGGACCGATTTCTCTGAAAGAGGCGCTTGCCCAATCTTTAAACATTCCCTCCGTTAAAACTCTTTATTTGGCTGGAATTGACGAAACTATTAATCTTGCACAAGACATGGGGATTGAAACCCTAAAAGACCGTTCAAGATTCGGACTGTCGTTAGTGTTAGGCGGAGGAGAAGTTAAATTATTAGAAGAAACAGCGGCTTTTGGCGTTTTTGCCAATGACGGAATAAAAAATTCCATTCAAGGAATTTTAAAAATAGAAGATGGTGAAGGAAATATTATTGAACAATATAAAAACAATTCTAAAAAAATATTGGAACCTCAAATTGCAAGAACTATTTCCGAAATTTTGTCTTCCGATGAATACAGAGCGCCTGTTTTTGGCAGAAAATCATATTTATATATTGAGGGAATTCCTGCGGCAGCAAAAACCGGCACAACCCAAGACTACAAAGACGGGTGGACGGTTGGATATACACCATCCATCGCCGTTGGAGTTTGGACCGGAAATAACAATAATACGCCTATAAATAGAGAGCCGGGGGCAGTAATTGCTGCGCCAATTTGGAATGAATTTATTAAAAAATCATATTCCAAAAAACAAGAATTAAAAAATTCAACTAAACCAGAAAATTATTTTGATTTACCAGAACAAGCCGAAGAATTTATAAAGCCAGAACCAATTTTAACTAACAAAAATATTTTAAATGGCAATTATATCACTGATTTACTTATACGCATTGATAAATCATCCGGACTACCGGCAACCGAATTAACTCCAGCGGATTTAATCGAAGAAAAAATTTACCCTCAAATTCACTCTATTTTATATTTTATAGACAAAAATGACCCGCAAGGAGTAACCAGCGGGCAAAATGATCCGCAATATGTAAATTGGGAACAACCTGTTTTAAATTGGATTAGTAGACTAGAAAACGGCTACATTTATAATAAAAATCCTATTTTTATACCTTAAAAATAAATTTTTTAACAACTTCTTTATCAAAAAATTTATTAATTTCGTTTTTAATCTCTTCTTGCATCAAATACAATTCATTGGCTAAAGAGGATTTATTACATTTTATATATACCTCTTTATTTTTACAAAAAAGTACCTCAACATGTTCGGTACTTTTTTGTTTTATAATTTCTACAAGTTTTCTGCTAATTACATCGGCATTTACCTGTTCTTTGTTTTTTATGGTTTTATTATTTAGCGCTTTAATCCGTGCTGAAATAATTGACTTAATATGACGCATATTATAATTTTATGGGCATAATAATATAAGTAAAATCATCTTTGCTTTCGGGTCTAATTATGCCCGGACTAGTTTCTCCATTAAACCCGATGATTACTTTTTCTGTATTAATGTTGTTTAATCCGTCTAAAAGATATTTATGGTTAAAAATTATTTCCACATCTTTGCCTTTTATCTCGCCTTTTATTTCTGATGAATTTTCGCCCAATTCAATGTCCTGGGAAAATACTTCTATTTGTGATTTTTTAGAATTAATTTTTAACCTTACATCGTTTATTTTACTACTAAAAAAACTACCTATTTTAACTGCCTTTATTAAATCATCCCTTTTAATAGTTACTACCGTATCAAACTGTTTGGCAATAAGTTGCTGGTAATTGGGATAATTTCCTTCAATTAATCTGGAAATAATCTGTGTTTCACCTACATTAAATAAAATTTGATTATTTTCAATACTAATCTGTAATAGAGAATTTTCAGTATTTGAAATAATTCTAATTAATTCTTGAACTGTTTTATAAGGAATAATAATTAACCTTATTTCTTCTTTTTTAATTTTACTATTTTTAATATCTAATATCTTTTCTCCTAATCTAAAACTGTCAGTGGCCACAAATTTTGCTTTTTTTTCGTTGTTAAAATCAAATAATACTCCTGAAATTTCTGGTCTAATATCAGAGATGGATACAAAATTAATTACTTGTTCTAGTGCACTTTTAAATTCAAAAGAATCTATTTCAATTATTGGTTCGCTTTTAATTTTAGGAATTATTGGAAAATCTTTTGCTTCTAATCCCTTAATAGAAGAATTATAATTTTCACATTTTAAAGAAATCACATTATTTTTAACACTCACATCTATTTTATTATTTGGTAAATTGTTTATAAAATTTACCAATAATTTTGCTGGAACCGTAATATTTCCTTCTTTTTCTATTTTGCACTGTATTTGGCTGATAATTGCCATTTCTAGGTCAGTGGTTGATAATTTAAGTTGTTTTTTATCAGCGTTTAATAAAATATTATTTAAAATTGGTAATGTTAAATTTTTACCCGTAATATTGGAAACATTAATTAGTCCTTTTTTAAAGTTTTCTTGAAGACAAATAAGTTTCATATGTTTTATTTTATAATAATTTAATTATTAAATAAATTTATTATTACTATTATAGATTGATTTTTTGTGGATAAGTTTAGTTTTATTAAAGGAAATTAATTAAATGATTGTGGATTAAGTGTTTAATAATGGTTTAAATTTTGTTTTTAACTTGTGTTAATAATTTTATAATTATTTTAAAAAAAAGAATTATAAGATAGTTATTATGATAGCTATTAACAGTTTATTATAATGGTTCGCTATAAATTCTCTCTTTTATAAGATTTATTTCTTGTTCTAATTCAATATTATTTTTAATTTCTTCCTCAATTTTATTACAGGCATAAATAGCAGTTGTATGATCCCTTCCTCCAAATTTTTGGCCAATAAAGGGATATGAACTTTTTAATTCTTCGCGCATTAAATACATTGCTATTTGGCGCGGCTTAACAACTTCTTGTTTTCTGCTACGATTAATCAAATCATTAACATTAACATCATAAAATTCAGCAACAATTTCGGCTATTTTTTTGTAATTAGTTCTTTTTTGCGGATTAGCGACTACCGTTTTTAATATTTGGACTAATTGTTTTTGGCTCGGTACAATATTATTTAGTCTAATAAAGGCAATAACCCTATTTAATGCCCCCTCTAATTCTCTAATATTTTTTTGAATATTGGATGCAATATAGCTAAACGCTTCTTCTGAAAGTTTTATCCCCAATTCTTCGGCTTTTTTCTTCAAAATAACAAGCCTCGTTTCATATTCGGGCATACTAATATCGGCTATCATTCCACCTTCAAAGCGTGATCTTAATCTTTCTTCTAATGTGGCGATTGCTTTTGGCGGCCTGTCGCTAGAAATAATTATTTGCTTGTTTTTTTCGTATAAACTGTTAAAAGTATGAAAGAAAATTTCTTGTGTTTTTTCTTTCCCTGCTAAAAATTGAATATCGTCGATAATTAATACATCGGCTTTTCTGTATTTGTTTTTAAATTCCTCAATTTTCCCCTCGCGAATTGACGTGATTAAATCTGCACTAAATTTTTCCGAAGAAACATAAATTATATTTTTTCCCTTGTTTTTTACCTCGTTGCCAATGGCTTGTATTAAATGGGTTTTTCCCACGCCCACTCCGCCATAAATAAAAAGTGGATTATAAACTTTTCCTAGGTTTTTAATCACTGATTGAGCGGCGGCATACGCCAATTCATTAAAAGACGCAACAATAAAAGAATCAAAACTATAACGCGGATTCAAGTTTGTGTTTTCGTCTACTTTATATTCTTGTATATCTAGTTGTTCTTTTAAATTCAATATTTTTTTATCGTCCTCGGATTTTCTAAAACGCCTTTCTTTTGTTTCGTGTGTTGATTTTATGGACGATACGATGACATAGCTTACATTTTTTATTCTGCCGATAGAATTGCGAAGGGCAGAAATAATTATTTTATTATATTTATTTTCCAGCCATTCTTTGGTGAATCCGTTTGGAACTCCAATAACAATTTCTCCGTTTTTTTGAGAAATAATGTTTGTATTTTTAAACCATGTAGTAAAATTGGGCTTTGAAATTGAAAGCTGTACTTCACTTAATACAGATTGCCATAATTCGCTATTAGTCATATAAAAATTATACCATAGAATCCTTTAAGAAAAAATCAAATAAATATCTAATTTTGTTAACAATATGTTAATTATTTGTGGATATGCCCACGGCGCCGTATTTATTGTGATTTGACCAATATTTTAATTATTGTTAAGCTAAACTATATGGCGCAACAAGGATTAACCTACAAACCAAAAAGAAGAAAGAGAAGTAAAACTCATGGGTTTAGAATTAGAATGAGAACCAAAAATGGCAAAAAGGTTTTAAGCCGACGCAGACAAAAAAACAGAAAAAGATTAAGCGTATAAAATGCTTTCTTCAAAAAACCGTTTAAGAAAAAAAAGAGATATAAACAAAGTATTTAAAAGTGGCAAGACGGTTGCAGGGCGTTTTATTTTTATAAAGATAATCGCAAATCGACTGGAGAATAATCGTTTTGCGTTTGTGGTTAGCACAAAAATTTCACACAAAGCAGTTGTTAGAAATAAAATTAAAAGACGATTAAGAGAAATTATCAAACGATTAGAAGTGGAGAATGGATTCGATTTTATGATTATTGCAAAACCATTAATCGTTGGTAAAAATTTTCAAGAAATAAAACAAGATATAGATGAAATATTTAATTTTAAAATTAATAAAATTATATCAAAATAGTGTTTCTAAAATAATTGTTTTGATTAGGCCGAATTGCGGATGCAGATTTTATCCTTCGTGTTCGGTCTATTTTAGTCAATCAGTAGAAAAATACGGAGCGATAAAAGGCTCGCTTAAGGGGATTAAAAGAATTTTAAAATGTAATCCGTTCAATGGTGGCGGAGTAGATGTATGTTAGCCAACTTATACAATCAAATTTTATACGAACCAATTTATAACTTTTTGGTTTTTTTATATAACAATCTCCCTATCCATGATTTGGGAATAGTGATTATAATTCTAACTATATTGGTTAGGATTATTTTGTTTCCCTTGTCCCAGAAATCGATTAAATCTCAAATGAAGATGGCTGGGCACAAAGACCAGATAAAAGAAATTCAGACCAAATTTAAGAACAAAGAAGAACAAAGCCGCGAATTAATGAAATTTTATAAAGAGAATAAAATCAATCCCTTTTCCGGATGTCTTCCGCTAATAATCCAATTTCCAATTATCATTGCTCTTTATAGGGTGTTTATAAATGTTTTAAGCGCTAAAGACGGGTTAATTAGCCCGATGTGTTTGGGAATTATAGATTTGTCGCAGAAAAGTCCGGTTTTAGCGATTTTGGCCGGAGTTTCACAGTTTTTTGCATCACGAATGGCAACAAAGCGTACCGTCGCAATGCCTCAGCCTGGCGTTTCAGATAAAGCCGCAGAAACACAAAAAAATATGACGCGCTCAATGAACTATTTTCTCCCGATTATAACGGTTTTTATTGCCTGGAGCCTTCCGGCCGGATTGGCGTTTTATTGGGTTATAAGCACTCTTTTAGGCCTGGTCCAAGATTATTATTTGTATAAAAAATATGGAAAAAATCAAAAAAACGGTTGAAACAATTATTGAGGCAATGGGTTTTAAAATTAAGGATATTGCCATCAAGAAAGATAATTTATCTAAGGACAAAGAAGTAATGGAGGTTAATATTGAAATGCCGTCAAGAGATGCCGAAAACTTCATCAGGGAAGGAGCAGAAGGATTAAACGCATTGCAGCATTTAACAAGACTGTTATTGATGAAAGATAATTTTGGACAATTTGTGGTTTTAGATATTAATAATTATAAAGAAGCCAGAAAAAATGAATTAAATGAAATTGCGATAGATGCGGCAAAAAAAGTGAGAAGGACCAAAAAACCGTTAACATTAGAACCAATGTCGGCCTACGAAAGAAGAATTATACATTTAAAATTGGCAGAATTGCCGGATATTGTTACCGAAAGCGTTGGAGAGGAGCCGGAAAGAAGATTGGTGGTTAGGCTTTATCCATAATTTTTATGACATTAGTCAGAAAAATTGCTTATAATACAATTATTTCAACTGGGGCGCGCCTGATGGGCGTTGCCCTTTCTTTGATAACGATTGGGTTTATTGCACGATACCTGGGAAAAGATGGATTCGGCAGTTATAGTTTGGTGTTGGCGTTTTTGTATACCTTTGACAGCTTAGCAGATTTAGGACTTTATTCGTTGATGGTCAGGGAAATTTCCCGATCAGAAATTGATGAAAAAAAAGTGGTAAGCAACATTTTTACAATTAGAATTGTTGCTCTTTTGATCTTGTTGGTGATTGCCTCTTTAATTATTTGGTTTTTTCCTTATTCTAACCAGGTTAAAAACGGAACAATCCTCGCAGCAATTTCATTTTTGTTTTTGTCTATGGGGCAGGTTTTAATGGGGATTTTCCAAAAATATTTGAGAACAGATAGGTCGGCAATAGCGGATATTCTCGGAAGAGTTGCCCAGTTTCTGATTGTAATCGTAGTAATAAAATTGGGTTTTGGTTTTTATGGCGTAATCTGCTCTTTAATTTTGGGCTGTTTAATTAATTTTCTATTTTTATTTATTTTTGCCAGACATTATGTAAAATTCTCTTTAGAGTTTGATTTGGCATATTGGAAAAAATTGATTAAGGCAACGATTCCCATTGCCGCATCAATTGTTTTAACCTTAATTTATTTCAAAATTGACAGTATTTTTCTATCTATTCCGGCAATTAACAAAAATTCGTTAAATCCAATCTCTGATGTCGGAATTTATGGTATTGCCTACAAAATTTTAGAGGGTTTGATTTTTTTTCCAGCGATGTTTGTGGGGTTAATTATGCCACTTTTATCCGCCAGCGCCTTTAATGATCGGGAGAAATTTAAGAAAATTTTCCAAAAAACAATAGATATTTTATTTATTTTTATTGTCCCGTTAATTATCGGCATAATAATGCTTTCCGGCCCAATAGTAATTTTAATTGGAGGAAGCGATTTTTCTGCTTCGGCAGGACCATTAAATATTTTAGCAATTGCAATTGGTTTAATCTTTTTAGGGAATCTTCTCGGCAATAGTATTATTGCATTAGAAAAGCAAAAAACAGGAGCGTGGATATATTTTGCGGGCATGATTTTTAATATTGTCACAAATTTGATTTTTATCCCAAAGTACCAATATCTCGGCGCTGCTTGGACTACCACCGCCACAGAATTATTGGTTACGATTTTAATGTTTGTCCTTGTTTATAAAACAATTCATTATTTTCCGAAGATTAATATCTGGAAGCCATTGATTGCCGGAGGGATAATGGCGGGATTTTTATATTTGCTTAATGGCTATAATATATTTTTGTTGGCTGTGGGCGGGTTGATTGTTTATCTTGGCACGCTTCTTGTAATTAGGGGGATTAAGAAAGAAGAGATTCAATTACTAACCAAAAAAGAAATATGAACGTAATAAAACGGGGAATATGTTTAATTATTTTCTGTTTGCCGCTATATTTGATTAGATTTGAAATTTTTAAAATTCCAACAACGGTGTTGGAATTATTAATTTATGTGCTATTTGTGCTTTGGCTTGTAAATAAGGGCTACAAGGGCTTGTGGATGGCCTTAAAACACGAGAGGTTATTGATTTGGGGCACTTTGCTTCTTTTGTTGGGCGTGAGCGTGGCAACCCTATTTTCTTGGAATTTAAGGTTAAGCGCAGGAATTTGGAAGGCATGGTTTATTGATCCAATATTGTTTTTTGCGGTTTTTATAACCGTGATAAAAAAAGAGGGCATTAAAAGGGTTTTTGACAGCTTGCTCTTATCGGGACTGGTAGTTGCAATAATTTCTTTAATTTATTTAATTTGTGGAAATTTAAATTATCAAGGGAGGTTGCAAGGGATATTCAATTCGCCAAACTATTTGGCAATGTATTTGGCCGTCCCCTTGTTGTTATCTCTCTGGTCTGCCTTTAGATTGCCCTTAGAGTTTCCCCTTGATTCTTCTCATGAGGGGCTCAAAGGGGTTTTAAGGGGGATCTATGTGGCAATATCTTTAATCATGATTATTGTCTTGTTTTTTACTAAATCGTTTGGCGTTCTTTTTGGACTATCAATCGCCCTAGGATTCGCCGCGATTGTTTTTTTATATGGAAAAAACAAAAAGAAAATCGCTTTGAGCGTTCTTATTTTGGGATTCGCTTTAATTTTTGTTTTGGGATTATGGAAAATACAATCATTAGAAGGACTGAAATCTTTTGATGCGCGGTTTATCATTTGGGAGAAAGCAATTGATGCGTTTTTAGAAAATCCCATTACGGGAATTGGACCAGGAACTTTTGAATATTACTTTCCGCCATATCCTAAATGGGGCGTTCCTCAGCCACATAATGTTTTTTTGGCGTTTTTAATTCAAACAGGATTAGTTGGTTTTGTCGGGTTCGTTTTGTTATTAATCTGGTTTTATAAAAATAACGCCAAAAATTTGGCGTTATTATGTTTAATGACATATGTTTTAGCTCACGGATTAGTGGATACAACTTACTGGAAAAATGATTTATCTGTAATCTTTTGGGTAATAATCGGAGTGGCAGTAATATTACAATTTTATCGAATAAAGCAATCCGTCTCCCTTATTGACGAAGAATAAATAATCTTCTTGCGGAGACAAAAATAATTCATTGGCGTCATAACTCATACTTAGGTTTTCATCTCCTAAAATATTTATTTTTTCACCAGTTTCCGTGTTGATTTTATAAAATTCGTCGTCTCCAATAAAAGTTCCCTTATAGAAATCATCAGGCAAGACCTTGGCTTCTTTTATGTTTTTGGGAACTGCACAAAAAATATATCTGATATCTTGCGACCAGACGCATTTCTCAGCTAAAGTAGAAACATCAATAGCTTTTTTGTTCCCGCCATTGTTGCTGGCAGTGAAAATGCCAATACCTTCTCCTTTCGAATTGGTTGAAGAATAAAGCAATTTGTCTCCTTTTTGTGACCATTTAACGCTAAATCCATAAACATCAGTAATTATCTTATTCAACGCCCTAGATGAAGGACCTAAGGAGTAAAGAGTGCTTTGAGCAAGACCCGATGGTTTTTCCCTTAAATATATGTTTGCTGATGGCCATTCAACGATTAGATTTTTCATTCTTGTGCTTAAAATTACAGAAAATTTTGAGCCATCCGGATTTGCGGTGCTTATATCATTTGCATCGGTTGTTTCGTTTTGATATTGATAAACAATTTTATTGCTGTCTGTTGACCACGAAATATAACTTAAATATTTATTGAGAGGAGAGGACTTTTGGTCAGACAAATTGTATAAATATTTACTGATATTCCCTATGTTGTCCTGAAAAACTGTGATAGCTTTGTTTTTATTTGGCGCCCAAATTATATTTTTTAAATTTTCAAGAATTGTCTCGGAAACAACAGTTGTGACCAAACCAGTAAAATCAGATTCAATAATGTTTCCGTTGGAACGGAGAAAATAAACAATATTCGTTTTATTATTAATTGTTGGAGAAAGCACGGGTTCTGTACTGATGGCTTTTATTCTCGATTCTTGTTGATATTGTTGATTATTTGTTCCATCATTTGTATTATTTGTTCCATTGTTTCCGTTGGTATCACCGATAGGCAATTCTCCATTAGGATTATCATTTATTGAAATCGTTTTCGGTTTAACTAAAAAATTATAAACAAGTAGCCCAATCAAAGCAACGACCAAAATTACGATTACGATTATTAATATTCTTTTGAGAGTTGTATTCATATTTTTATAAATTTATTATAATGTTAAATTTACTAAATCTGGATTGATTGTGTATAAAATTAAATATGATAATAAAAGTATTATTATTCCTAATAATGCCTGTGTTATTCTGTCTTTGGCATCTCCCGCTTTAGATGAATCTCCTGCCGAAAATGCATACTGTGCAGCACCGAAAACGATTGAAATTAGCGCCGTTATCCCACAAATTCCAAGTGCAAAAGTATAAATATATTTTATTAATTGAGGAACGCTGCTGGTTTCGGCCAGAGACCCACCACCAATATCCGGCCAATTAAGCAGTAAATCAACCGCCAAGCAATTTCGCGCAATTATTAAAAATCCAAACATTATAATAGTAAATAATATAATTTTTTTCATTTTATTATAAATTAATTTTGATTGAATCATATGCATTTTGTGTCGTATCTTTTAGGTTCTTAACATTAATTTTTAGTTCTTGTTCTATTGATTCATTGCCATTTTTATTTAAAACATTAATATCTAAAATGCTGGCATTGTAATTAGAAGAAATAATCGGTTTTTGGCCCGTAAGATTCCATTCAAAAATCAAATCAGTTAATTTATTTATACTAAAAAAATATGGCTTGGCAATAATCGAAAGTCTATTTGTGTTTATACGACTTAAAACAATTTCGGGACTGACAACGGGAATTTGTATGGTTTTTTCTTGGAAAATTGTCCTATCTTCGTTAAACACCTGGACTTTAACGGTGTGGAATCTGCCGGACATTGATTTGGCATAAAAATAAAATGAGGTCTTGTTGTAGCCAGATTTATTTTTTTGAAAAATATCTTCCAAAAACCAACTATACTTTAAATTTTTTGCGTCCCCATTGGCAACGCTTACGTTGGCATCGACAAATATTTTGCTACCTGGTACTGGAAGCGCTCTCCCAATATAGTCAATTGGCGTATAAGTATCCGCTGACCAGTTTAAATCGAATCTTTTGACAACAATACCTGGAGAAGTGGTCTGTTCTCCAGAGATAATTTCATTAAGAATTGTATTAATATCTAAAGACGAATCAGTATCTGCAGCTAATCCCATCAATGGTAAAAAGATTAATACAGAAATTATTGTAAAACAAATTTTCTTTTTCATCTTATTTATTTTTATTTTTAATTCTTTGTTCTCTCGATTTTTTGGCTAGAACGCCCCTACCCCACTTTCTATCTTTTAAATACGCATACAGAACAAACGCACTCCAAGCAGGAACAATGCCAAATGGTGACATTTCCAACAAAAAAGTAAAGAATAATTGGTAAGTATAATTTTGAGAAATGTTTTTATTCCCTTTTAATGTCCTCCAAAGCCATAAAATCAGAACAATAGGGATGTCTATTATTCTTACCAAAATTGCCCCAAATCCGGTAAAATCCAATCCGCCTATTAAATCGGCAATTATTGCCAATGGCAAAAATATAATCAAATCTGTTTCAGTCGTCGATGGGGCCGTTGCGTCAGTTCGGTGCTGTTTAAATTTTTGTGAAGCGCGATCTTGATTTAATTCTTGGGCGTGAGTCCGTTCAATGGTTTGTTCTTCGATTGTCGCTGCTGCGTCCATATTATTTTAATTCTTCTTTAGCTTGGTTAATTTTTGCAATTTGTTCTGGATTGGTGGTGACAATTTGGTCTTCGGTATAAGAAGCAATCACCTTAATTGCCGCATGTTTTAGCCCTGCGAAAAAAATTCCTTCGCCCACATCCGCCTGTAAAAGCAGATATTTTTCTTCATCGGTTAGATTAAATGTTTGTTGGACCACATCAATCGTTGAAGGGGATTGTTTGAAAAGCATTTGGATTGACGAGTTGCTTACAATTGGTTTTCCGTATTGGGAACTCATAAAATCAGGGATGTCTTGGGTTATGGTTGTGAGGCCGAGCCAATATTTTCTACATCTTTTGGCAATGCCATGCAAAAATGATCCGCCGGCTTCGGTCTTTAACATCCACCACGCTTCATCAACAACCATAATTCTTTTTTTAAGCTGGCTGCGAATCAAATTCCAAATATATTGTAAAATTAAATACATTGCAACGGGTTTAAGATCGTCTTCCATGTCGCGAGTGCTGAACACGATAAGATTTTTATTGATATCAATATTTGTCGGCTGGTTTAAAAATCCCGCAAAGCTTCCTTTTGTATAACGTTCCAATCTTTTGGCAATTCTATTTCCTCCGGTCATATTATTTAAAACCGCTTCCAAATCCTGCATCACGGGCGGGGTGACATTTTTGAGGTCCGATTGGAAAGTTATGTCTTTTGAGGCATATGTTTCTGTTAGTGCTCTGTCCAAAATGGAATTTTCTTCAGGAGTTAATTCTCCTAACGCAACTCTCAAAAGACCGACCAAATCCATTATTTTTGAGCGCAATACATCTTCGGTTGTTTCGTCTTCTCCTGGAGGCGAAACATCAAAAGGATTAATGTGGCTGTCTGATGATAGTGAAATTTTAAAATAAGCGCCGTCTACGGTTTCTGCCAAATGCTGATATTCGTTTTCAGGATCAACAACAATTACATCAGTTCCGAACATCAACGACCTCAAAATTTCAACTTTAACCGCGTAAGATTTTCCTCCTCCCGACTTGCCGAAAATAACCATATTGCCGTTTTCCATTGAAAATCTGTCAAAAATTATTAAACTGTTATTATGCCGATTAATTCCATAAAGAATTCCCTTGTTTGACGATAGATTGGACGAGACGAATGGAAAAACGGTTGAAAGCGGAGCAGTATTTAAAGAGTTGGTAATTAATAATTGATCCTTGCAGATAGGGAGTGTTGAATTTAACCCGATTTGCTGTTGGAATAATGCTGGTCGGGCATAAATCATTTTTGCTTCAAAAAGTCCGGTAATTTGTTCTTCGGCCTCGTTTAATTTATCAACAGAATCTTCAAAAATGGTTATATAAAGAGCGTATTTAAAAAATTTTTCTGTTCCCTGAATCAATTTATCGCGCAAATCTTCTACATCTCCTCTGGCAGTATCTAAAATGGGATTTCTTATTTTCCCTTGTTCTTGCTCGGCAGTAATTTGTGATTCAATTTGAGTTATTTTTCTTTTTAACTTTTTAAGGATTATCCCTGTATCTGCCGGATGAATAAACATCGAAACATTAAAGACCCTGTCTAAATTTATAATTGGGGAAAGCCAATTTACGGTTAAAAATCTTGGATAAGTGATGATGAAAAATGTTCTGGCAAATTTTTCGCCAATCTGAATGTAATTTGAGGTAATTTGAAGAGCCGAAGGAGAAATTGTGTCCATCAAACTGTTTTCAATCTCTTTTGTTTCTTCAATTTCCGAAATTTTATCAATTTTAGGTTTTGATTTTCCAAATAATGGCATAAATCTAATTACTTATCTACGTTGTAAAATTCAAAATAAAGCTGAGTTAATTGTTCATCATTTAGAGAGATTGTTTTAATTCCCAATGCCTGGAGACCTTCACTGATTAAATTCATTCTTTGGTCTAATTGTGTTTTGTATTGATTTAATTTTTCTGCCTCAAATTTTTCTTTCTTGGATTTTTGGGAACTGACAATATTTTTTATTCTATTTAAAAAACTTTCTTCCCTTGCCTCAACAATAGAAAAAGGAACGATAATATAAAATGATTTATTCATTATATTTGCAAATTCAACAAAACTTCTCACAAAATTTATATATTCACTGGTTTGGATTCGTAAAAGTTCGTTCGTTTGTTTTTGCTCCAATTCACTGATTTGGGCTAAATAATTTTCAATTTGAAAGTGTCTTGAAGCAACAATAATTTGCAAGGGGAAATCCAATGAATTTAAAAATTCTTGAAAACGGTTGATAACAGCTTCTTGTTCTGTCTGGCTTAATAAATCAAAATTAATGCTTGAACAGGCACAAACAGCCCGCAAACTGTTGTCTTTCATTATTACCAATCCATTCTTAATCTCTTGAACTTCTACAAATTTTTGCACCTCCGGCGCATTTTTCGGCATTTTAATATTTGTATTCATAATATATAAACAAGATACAAGGACACAAGATACAATAACCAAACAAATTTTAAATTCAAATTTTCAATAATCAAACATTGCTAGATTTATTGATGATTGCAGATAAAATGTTTTTTAATTCGGTTGCTTCTTGTAATAAATTAATTATTTTAAAATCGGGATTCGCTTCTTGGATAATTTCTAACCAGTGCATAGTTTCTTTGGCTTCTTTTCGAGAGATTTTTAATCGATGCACAAAATCTTTTTTGCCGAGAGCATCATTCGCTTCTCTGTAATTAGCTCCAACGGATCCGGCCGATCCCGTAATTTGTCCGATTAAACGATCATTCATAGAATTTTTGGGTAATTCACGGCACAAACGGATTACAGATTTAGCAAATTCAGTTGTTCGTTTTTCTAAGTCAAATTGTTTCGGGTTTGAAATTCGATTATTGTCCATTGAGTATTGTTTGTTTCTTGTTTCTTGGTGTTTGATTATTATTTTTCAATTTCCGTTTTCCATCCCAGGTCTTGTAAATTATCCTTTGTTTCTTGGTTTATTTTTGTCTTCGAGGGTGCCTTCTTTATGATTTCTACACGCTCTTCTGTTTCTTCCGGCAATTTATTTTTACCCAAAGGTTTTTTCCAAACATAGAAATCTGGTTTTTTAAGAAAACTCAAAAAGTTTTTAATAATAATGACAAACGGTTGACCGCCAATTTTTACAAAGGAAAGAGCAACGGCAATACTAATTATGGGAATTGCCAAAATTATTGTGGCAAAAAGATTGAGTATTTTTGAAAGAATAAAAATTATTACTCCCGCGCAAAGCAAATATAAAAACTGTTTAATCGTAAAAGGTCCGATAACTTTATCTTCAATGTCAATAAATTGTGGTACCTGAAATTGCATGAATCAATTATTATGGTGTTTTTGGCGGGGTCGAAGGAGCTTTAGGTGGGGCTTGAGGTGGACGTTTATTATCGTTTTCAGTTTTTTGTGCTTCAATCTCCTCTTTAATCGCTTTTTGCAATAGTTCATTCGCGGCCTTTTGTCTTTTTTTATCATTTAAAAAGGCGAGATAATTTGTGGTTCCGCCAACTACCGCCTCAACCATTTGGGCTGTCTCAAAGTCTTCTAGTGCTTTTAAAGAAATCGCATTTAATTTGTCCTCTCTTGCCATCTCTAATATTTTATTATTTCGTTTTACTTTATCTCTAATAGAGTCTGGCCTCTCGTTCTCAAAATCTTCAGCCGCTTTATTTTTTACGCCGAAACCACTAAAACCACTGAGTTTTAAGGTGTCTCTAACTCGTTGAGCCGCTTTTGCATTTATTTTGTCTTTATATTTTTTATCAGACGCTAATTGGGCCAGTAAAAGTCTATTTGGCGACGGAAGTTTAGGGAACCATTCGCTATTTATCTCCGCAGATAAATCTTCTGGAGAATAAGATGAATATCGTTTTTTTTGCTTTTCACTTAATGATTTTGTTTGAAGATTTATGCCGGCATATTTTAATTTTCTGCCAAGCCAAGTTTTATTAAGCCCCGGTATTGAACCAGCGCCACGCAATAAACCGCCACGATTAAACTGTTCTCTCCTTTTTGCCCAATCGGTTGCGCCCTTTTTGGCATTAGTTGCAATTTTCATTACAGAATCAGCGCCGGCTACGCCCAATTGTTTTGCGACTATTAATCCACCAACCAAAAATGCCGCCATAAGTAAATATTTTATCAATTGTTGTCCGGGATCTATCACAAGCATAGTAGAGGAAGTATTCCAACTGCCCGTTGGTAGATTAGTTGATTGTGCTATCTTTTGTGCTGCAGAATTTTGTGCAAATTTGATCGCCATCCAAATGAAAAACGCATAAACAGGAGCAAATATACAATAATTTATAAATTTACTCCACCATTTTTTCCAATTTGCATCAAGCCCAGGAACAATATAACACATAAAAGCAAGGGGGGAAATTGATATTAATAACCAAATAGCCACAACTCTTATCAAAAGCATTACACCGCCCGCGAATAATGTAAAAACAGCTATTAACATTACAATAGAACCCACGGTACCAGACAATAAAATATTGAGTAAAGTTTCTTCTGGCCCCGGAACCGTTATTTCGCCATCTTCTACGCAGTCATTATAATGGCGTTCTGCATTTTTTAGACAATTATTTACATCTCCCAACTCTCCGCTGTTACACATTTGTATAGCGTTATTTTTATAGTCTTCGCAGTTTGTAAAAGTAAATTGGTTCGATCCTACCTCAAATTCATCGGCAAACGTAGCTGAGATTGCCCCTTTTTCTCCGCTTGTTCCCTTCCTAATTTCTTTAACGAAAGCTTCTCCTGCAATATTGCTCACATCAACAATTGCGCTACAAAATACCATACTGAAATTTATTAAAAGCGCGACCCAGATAATTTTAGGTAGCATTTTCTTGACTCCATATTTTTCGGATCGAAGAATTGTCCCAAAAGCAATGACCACCATTAAAAGAATAAAAAACATATTACTTATATCTCTTGCCATTTTCCATCCTTCCGTTATTGCGCTTATATTTTTTGTAAATCCAATATCCAACATTCCATCAAAAAAAGCGGCAGCAGCTAACAACAACCAATTAAGCACAGTTTGTATTATTTGGGTTAATAATGTAAAAATTCCTCTTGCCACAGCGAGCTCTATTCCAAAAATAGCATGACTAGTGCTTGGCACTATAAGTCCAAAAATAACCACTGCCATAATTATCATTATTGTGGCAATTTTGAATTTAGATTTAAAAATGTTTTTTATTTTAATTTTCATATTATCGTAAATTTGTTTTACTATTTTTTGCTATTACATTGGTTTGCGGGATTTCCGTTTTTATCAGTATATCCATAAAAAGGATATCCATCATCATTTTCGTTACAGGAAACACAAACATGAACGCCGGTTGATGACGGTTCTGCTCCCAGTCCCAGCAACGCAGTATGATAAACTCCAACGTTAAGTCCTGAAACGCCGATTGCTGCATTGCATTGAAACTCTGTTTTCGAAGAAGAATTTATTTTACTGGTGCATGTAGCGGTTGTTGGCGCCGTTACTTCGCCTTCAATATAATAATGACTTTGACTGGTCACTTGTTCTCCGTCTTCCCCCTTTCCCCATCCGGATGCATTTTCCCACGCTTCATCGTTTTCGCCACAACTTTGAGTTCCTATATAATATTGATCACTTGGCATTGGCTGGTTGCTTGTATACATATAAACTTTTCTGCCATTTACTGGAGGAATTGCAGAGGGATTTCCACCCTTTTTCCAGCTAGCCAAACTTTGATTACTGCAATCTCCCCCATAACTTCCGCCGTATGTCCACCCGGTTCTTGTGAATGCCAATGGCCTTTCTCCGTTCTTGCAATAACACCACGGTTCTTTGGTAATGTTATTTGGAAGATAAGAGCATGTGGGCGTTTCTTCTTCTACGGTAGCTGCTCCGCGGCAAAGTTCATATCGTTCCGGGTCGTGTCCGGTCAGCGCTCCACAGCATTTCACTTTTTTAACGCTCATATAATATCCCCAAATAAGACCAGGATGTTTTCCGTTTGCCCACCAAACTCCTCCCCAATCAGCATGCCCAATAGTTGATCCCAAAACAGGTCCGGTGCAATCAAGGTCAGCGGGTTTATTATCGGTCGTATTTTTAAATTCATCTGCCGTAGTGTTTAAACAGTATTGTTCGCAAGTTCCTCCACTCGGGAATTTGAAATCAGGCATAATTCTACATGTCAATCCTGTTGGTATATATCCCTGGGAATCTGGTTGATCAACGCACCCTGTTTGGTCGGTATCAAATGGCAACCATGGTCCATACCAAGTATCCGTATAAACCATTGCGGGATACTTTGTATATGCTCTATTAATATAGTCATAAATTTGTGCGCAATAATCGGCGGGCATAAAATATTCCTTTAAGCAAACTTCACAGTTATATTTTGTTTCTCTTTTCGCACAACGATTATAAAAATCTTGAGCGCTTGTGATTGGTGGGGTAACAGGGGCTAGGTCTGCATAGTTACCGCAATAATTTTTTAAACAATTCTCTTTTTTTGTTGATGTTTTTGAAGCGCAAACTTCATCATATTTTTTAACACACTCATCGCAGCGGTTTTTGGTTCTGTCAATCACATATCCCGCCTGTAAACATGCATTACCAATGGCATAAGAAGAACATTTTCCATCTGCCACAGCCTTGTTTATGGCTTCAACATCAGTTGACCCTTGCGCTCTGTATTCGTTAATTCTTTGATGGCAACCAGTTGTACATTCTGAATTGACATTGTTTTCATCTAGGTTATACGGTAATTGCGTATTGATATCACTACATTTGGAATTGGCAATTGAGGCGCATTTTTCGGGATATTTACTAAACTTAATATCATCCCAGGCAACGCCATATCTGGCAATTCCATTGGTAATAGCAATTTGTGAATCTAGAACAATAAAATCCGGTTTTAAATCAACGCCCTCTGTTGATGTATATAAATGTTGTGCTTCTTGGTCCAATATTTCTGCGTTAACTTCATCGTAAACATCGCTTACAAATTGTTCGTCTTCTTTGCAGGTATATCCGGCGATCGAAACCGATTTTACAGAATCCAAAATATTTTTTAAAATACCAGTTTTTACTTTTGTAATGTCTTCCGGAGTCAAATTCTTTTTAAAGTCCTTATAGTATGCATAATCAAAATTTGTTGTTGAGTCGCCGGAAGTGTAAAACATTTTTGTCATTAAGCCGTTTGCGCCATTGATCAATTTATTGAATAGTCCCGAAAATACTAAATCCAGCATCTCGGTTATTTCATCAGCGCTAATCAGCCAGTTCATATCACTGCCAATAACGCTGTCAATGCTTGATTTAATTTCGCTTCCGAGTTTTTTAGTGGTTTCTTTCAAACAAACGCCACTTGTTGATATCTCACATTTCTTTTCGCAATCACAATTGGCTTTACATGTTGCTTCTTCTGTAGCGCATTCTTCCGCGTCATTATCAAGATCTGCCATGCAATCTATATAATCTGTACTGCATTCGCTTTCGCATGTGGTCTGATTGGGGCAATTTGCCATACATCTTTCTTGGTCTGTCTCATTACAAACAGTTTCGTTTTTAACTCCCTGACCTGCTTCAATTTCTTTTGCTTTGGCTTCTTTTTCCTCATCAGCTATTTCTTCTTGTCTTGTTAATGCCATTAATGCTGATCCTAAAAAATTATTGTTTGGTCTCGTTAATTCTGTCCATGTGTCCCAGCCATAGACATTAATGGAGGGATTTTTATAAAAATCTTCAACATTATCAATAACGTCTTCCAGTGTGCAGGCCGCATAAGTAGTATAAGGAATAGATCCGCCCGACAATACGGCATTTAGTCCGAGAGCGGTTCCCAAAGATACTCTAATCGGGGCACATAAAGGAGTTAATCCAAATTCGCTGACCATTCTTCCGCTGGCAACATTAGCAATGTCTTTTAGTTCGTCTTTCCAGTCAGTCATTGCAAATGGCATATTTTCATCGGAAAATCCTCCTTGTGCCCAGCGCCCGATTTCTTGCTGTAGACGAACCATCATATGTCTGGCAACAGGTTTTACTATCCCATCTAAAATATTGTCTTTTAAGAATCTTCCAATATCAAAATTAATATCGCCAATTCCCAAAACAGCTTTTGCTTCTTGTGGTTTATATAAAAATATGCCAATGCTTATACTTGTAATAGTGGCAATGGTTAAGATTATAGAAATAATTTTTTTCATAATTTTTTCAGATTATTTATAAACGGTATCCACAAGTCATCAATATTTTCCAGTTCTTTTGCCGCTACCAATGCTTTCATTGGGTCAGTTGCCGAACCTCTTAATGAGACAAAAATATTTCGCGCTGTGATTTGTAATTTAAGAAATTGTTTGTGGACATCCTTGACTGATAATGGCACTGGTTCATTAAGGAATTGATCAATTATTTCATCGTTAGTGAGAATTAATCCGTCAATTGGCGTTAAATCGTCATTTTCCAAAGAATTTCTTAGAAATAAAAGATTTTTTTCGTTCAATAAAAAGTTTTCTGATTGAATAATTGAAGTTAATTTTTGTGTATAAATATTAATTGCTTCTTGTGAATTGTCTTCGGAAATAACAATATTGTTATCGGCAACCTCAATATCAAATATTTCCGGCAATTGCTGCAATACCGCATTCACTTGATTAGTCCAATTTTCATCATTAGAAGACATGGCTCTCGTGAACATCTCCGTTAGTGTCTCTGTCGATGTTTGTTTCAAATAATCTTCCGAACCGGTTATTTCTGGATGATCCTGAGCATATTGATTTTTTTGTTCAATATAAGAATTCAATACGCTGGAGAAGTTGGTAAAAATCTTGTTGGTAATATTGTATTTATCTCCGACGGGCAAAGGATAAAAAACCTGATTATCATTCGGGCTTTTAATTAATGGGTTGTGTCCAGAATTAATTTCTTCTCCGTCAAAATATCCGTCGTTGTCAGTATCCGGATTTAATAAATCGGTTTTGTATAAATTTTCCTCCCAATCTTTTAATCCGTCATTATCAGAATCTAATGTCTGCGATTCAACGGTTGTTTCTTTTGCGCCCCACAAAGTAAATTGGGAAAGGGCGTCTTTTTTGGCATATGCGCCAATAAATAAAATTAAACCAACAGCAAAAATTATTGCTATTGGCGCTATAGCTAAATATGATTTCTTGATTTTGAATTTCATAACATAATTATAACAAATTTTTATTTGTCAATACAGTGCATAAGTTAATCCAGTCATTAATGGTTAAATTTTCTGCCCTCAATTTTTGATCAAATCCGATTTGCTCAAAAAGAATTTTTAATTTTGAATTTTGAATTTTGAATTCTCGCGATAGATTATTAATCAACATCTTGCGCTTTGCAGAAAATCCCATTTTTACAATTTTAAAAAACTTTTCCGTATCAATGTGAGATATCATATGTCCCACATTAGGGATGATTTTGATTATAGCCGAATCCACTTTTGGTATAGGATAAAAATTATCTTTGGAAACAAAAGAGATAATTTCTGGCTTAGCATAAAATTGCACAGACACGGCGAGCAAAGACATTTTTGGCGGTAAGGCACATATGCGTTGTGCTACTTCTTTTTGAATCATTAAAATTATTTCGCTCGGCTTGTCATCGGCTTCCAAAAATTTTCTAATCAACGGCGATGTTAGATAATATGGTATATTTGCCACAATTTTATAGTGTTGTAATTGTTGTAATTGTTGTAATTGCAAGATATCACCGTGGACAATTTCAACATTTACAACATTTTGAGCGATTAGAATATTTTTTAGTATTTCGCACAACTCTTTATCTTTTTCAACCGCAATTATTCGTTTTGCTCTTTTCGCTAGTTCAATTGTTAAGGTTCCTAATCCTGGGCCAATTTCTAAAACAATATCACTTGGCTTAATATCGGCTGTTTCGATAATTTTATTTAGAACATTATTATCAATTAAAAAATTCTGCCCCATAATCCTATTCGGGTGGATATCGTATTGTTTTAATAACTTTTGAATTTCAATCATTTAAAATTATTTAGAAATTAGGACTTAGGATTTAGAAATTTTCAGAAATCAATTAAGTCCTTGATTTCTGAATTATATTCTTCATATTTTATTAAATGTTCGGGAATCTCCGACAAAAATCTTGACGGAGGATTTGCTTCTTGCGAGCCCCAACTTGTTCTGCGCTGAGAAACAATCAAATGCAGATGAATTTTACTTCTGGTTATGCCGACATAAAATAATCTGCGCTCCTCCTCAATATCTAATGGATTTAATAAGCTTCGCGAATGAGGCAAGATTCCTTCTTCGCAGCCGATAATAAAAATTATCGGAAATTCAAGCCCTTTTGCGGTGTGCAAAGTCATTAAATGCACGACATCTTTGTTGTTTTGAATTTCGTCAGCATCAGAAAGCAATGCGGTCTTTTCCAAAAATTCGTTTAGTCCCTGCGGTGGCGGAAGATTGTCATAGTCAGCGCTAACACTAACCAATTCTTCAATATTTTGCCAACGCACTTCATCCTCAGAAAGCCCTGCCCGTAATTCATTATCGCCATAAGTTTTTTTCAAATAATTTTGATAATCGGTTTCTTTCAAGAGAAATTTTAAAAGTTTTGATAACGGCGATTTTAAAGCAATTTCTTTTGCTCTCTGGATGATTTTATAAAATAATCCCACTTCTGTTTTTTCTTCAGCGATTTTTTCAATCCCATTTTGCAGAATTTTATCAATCGTAATTTTTCCTATTCCTCGGCCGGGAGTGTTGATGATTCTTTTCAAGCTCATCGAATCCTCGTTAGAAACATACTTTAAATATCCAATTAGGTCTTTGATTTCTCTCCTCTGGTAAAATCTGATTGCGCCGATTAATTTGTAGGGGATATCATTTTTGATGAATGCTTCTTCAACTGCGCGCGACTGGGCATTGGTTCTGTAAAAAATCGCAAAATCACTTAATTTATATCCTTGTTGTGTGAGTTCGGCGATTTTTTTGACAATAAATTCCGCTTCGCTTTTTTCGTTCCAGGTGCCGACAATATTAATTAATGGGCCGGATGGATTTTCTGTCCAAAGATTTTTTGGTTTTTGATAAACATTTTTAGAGATTAATTTTGAAGCAGCGTCAAGAATATTTTGTGTTGACCTGTAATTTTGATCCAATGTCACAACCTTCGCCTGCGGATAATCTTTTTCGAAGTTTAGGATATTTCTGAAATCTGCGTTTCTGAATGAATAAATTGATTGTGCATCATCTCCAACAACACAGATATTTTTGTATTTTGAGGATAATAATTTTATTAATTTATATTGTGAGGGATCGGTATCTTGATATTCATCAACCATAATATATTTATATTGTTCTTGGTATTTTTCTAAAATAGGCGCTTCTTGTTCGAAGATTTTGACCGTGAACATAATTAAATCATCAAAATCTAGGGCATTGTTATTTTTTAGTTCTTCTTGGTATTTTCGATAGATTTTTGCAATTGTTTTTTCAAAATATTCCTGCGCACTGTTTTCATAATCTTTATAGTCAATCATTTCGTTTTTTAAAGAAGAAATAGTGTGCAGCGCCCTCTTGGCAGAAAATTGATCCGAGTTAATCCCTAATTGTTTGATGGCGTCTTTGACTATGCTTAACTGCTCGTCTTCATCATAAATTACAAAATTTGTTTTGTGTTTCAATTTAATAATTTCTTTTCTTAGAATTTTTAAACAAAAAGAGTGGAAGGTGCCAATAAATGGTATAAAACTTTCGTTTTTTAATAGGGTCTGCATGCGGTTTTTCATTTCTCCGGCTGCCTTGTTTGTGAAAGTGACCGCAAGGATGTTTTGAGGCGCAATTCCCGATTTTATCATAAAAGCTAAGCGATGGGTGAGCACTTTAGTTTTACCGGAGCCAGGACCAGCCAAAATTAAAACTGGACCAGTAATGGTTTGCACTGCTTCTTGTTGCTTCGGATTTAAATTTACCAAAATATCTTCCATAAATTCATTATAACACGAGTAAGGTTTTTCCCGAATTTTGCTTGACCGAGCCTGACTCGGCTTGGCCAAGTTTGACTTGTGCTTGACATGGGTCTATTTCTATGATAGTATGGTAAATACCAAAACTCAGAGTAGGTATTTTTATTTTAGATAATCAGTTAAACGGAAACCTATTTATAACATTCAAACAACTAAAGAATTTATGGGAAAACTGCTTAAAACCCCTTATTTTAAGGTAATGGCAGTTTTTTGCGTTGTGCTTGCAGTATTATTTTTGACCACAACCATTGCCGGAAGTTTTAATAATGACTTTATTCTTAATGAAGACGAAGCAACAATCAAAGGTTCGTTTGTTTATGCCACAGAATATTTAAATCCGTACGAGGAAGTCATAGAAGAGATTTATTTGAATAATAGCATTATGGAAAGTTCCAATGTCTTGGTTCATGACAGTGCCTTTGTTGCCAATAATTCTCCAATAGCAGTTTCGCCATTAACGTCAGAAAGAACGGGAATTATTACTTATGAAGTGCAAAAAGGTGATATTCCATCAGAAATTGCTTCAATGTTTGGAATTACAACCAATACATTGCTTTGGGCAAATAATTTAAGTCCAACCAGTAAAATTAAAGTCGGTCAAAAATTAACGATTTTGCCCGTGGATGGGGTTTTATATACCATTAAAAAGGGAGACACACTGGATGCAATTGTTAAAACTTATAAAGGAGATAAAGAAAAAACCATTGATTTGAATGATTTACCGGCAAACGGCGCATTGGCAATTGGTCAAGAAATTATCGTTTTTGAGGGTCAAAAGCCGATTCAATATATTCCTGCAAGTGCGAGAACTTATGCGTCATATACCAGAGAAGAACTTGGACCATACGGAGATACAAGTCATAGATTTCCCTGGGGGCAGTGTACTTGGTATGTTGCGCAAAAAAGATATATCCCCTGGAATGGTGATGCAAAAACATGGCTTGCAAAAGCTCCGCAATATGGATTTGAAACGGGTACAGAACCGAAAGTTGGAGCAATTGTTTCTACCAGGGAAAGTATTTATGGTCATGTTGCTTATGTTGAGGCAGTTGACGAAAACACAATTACAATTTCAGAAATGAGCTTGGGTCGTGGCATCAAACGTGTCAGGGTTTTAGATCAAGACGACTGGCGTATTAGAGGATATATCTACTAAAAAATCCGCCCAGGGCGGATTTTTTGTTTAATTATATTTCCATCTTCGGTCTATATTGCAGGGCTTCAGCGATGTGGACTTACGAAAAATTGACGGTTAAATCGCTGTTTAGTGCGCGGGCGATGCTGTTGAGGGTCTGGATGCTTAAATTTTGCTTACCGGCTTCAATTCGGGCAATGTTGCCTTGTTTCGTTTTGAGGCGTTTAGCTAATTGTGCTTGAGAAATGTTTTTCTGTTTTCGTAATTCCAAAATTTGGTAAGCAATTTCTAATTGCTTACTGTATTCATCGTAATGTTTTTTAAATTGGGGATTCTTTAATTGTTGAGCAAGATATTTTTGAAAATCTCTTGCTTTTATTTTTCTATTCATATATTTTTGAATTATTTATTACAATATAATAATTATTTTCGGCAATTTTTATTTCGGCTTCGGGAGTTTTTTCTGTGCGTTTTAAAAATGCGTGAAGAAGTATGATGGTTTTCTTAATAAACGTAAAATATAAAACTCTGTGTCTGTTTTTGCCAAAATCAATTCTTAATTCGCGAATTTTGCCTCTTATGTGTTTTGAGCGAGGCTCATATAATATGCCCTTATGTTGTCTCAAAAATTCGATATGGCTAGAAATTTTAGCTTTTTGTTTTTCCTCTAAATTATCGATATATTCCGAAATATGACTTTCGCCAGTTTTGGGATTAACAAAAAACTTAACTCTATATTCTTCAGATTCATTCATTGTATATCATATATGATATGTTTGTCAATAGTTAACGTTGTGGATAATTATATTTCCATCTTCGGCCTGTATTGTAATGCTTCGGCGATGTGGATGTGAGTGATATTGGGTGAGTCGGCGAGATCGGCGATGGTACGAGCGAGTTTTAAAATGCGGTGATAACCACGCGCAGACATGTGTAGATTATTCACTGCATTTTTTAATAACATTTCGCCTTGTTCGTCAGTTTGGCAATGCTTTTTCACTAACGGAATATTCATTTCTGAATTTGTAACAATTCCATCATTTTTAAATCTTTCTAATTGAATTTTTCTTGCCCTTTCCACTTTTTGCCTAATTTCCTCGCTTGAACCTTCAACTGATTCATCGGTTAATTTTTCATATTTAACATGTGGCACTTCAACATACAAATCAATTCTATCCATAATTGGTCCTGATACCCTACGCTGATATTTACCTATCTGTTGTTGGTTGCAAGTGCATTGTTTTTCTGGGTCGCCGTAATATCCACAGGGGCAAGGATTCATTGCCGCCACCAAAATAAATCTTGAAGGAAAGGTGTAACTCGCTTTCGCCCGAGATACATGTACAACCCCGTCTTCAAGCGGTTGTCTTAAACTTTCTAAGACATCGCGATGCACCTCTGGGAATTCATCAATAAACAAAACCCCCCTATGCGCCAAAGTTATTTCTCCGGGACGTGCAAATCCCCCGCCACCAATTAAGCTTGCCTCTGATGCACTATGGTGAGGTGAACGAAATGGTCTTTGATGAATTAAGGGTTTTTTGTGCGATAATTTTCCCGAAACACTATAGATTTTTGTAACTTCCAACATTTCCGACCAAGACATTTTTGGTAAAATCGTTGGGATTGCTTTTGCCAACAATGTTTTACCTGAGCCTGGTGGCCCAGTCATTAAAACATTATGATTTCCGCTGGCAGCAATTTCTAATGCGCGTTTGGCATTTTCTTGTCCCTTAATATACGCCATATCAACTGTCGCCTGAAATGCTGTTTCAAATCCCTCTAAAAATTCTTCAGTAAATGGTTCAAGCGGTGTTATTTCAATTTTGTTTTCTAAAAATCCAATTAATTCCGCCAATGATTCAATGGGATAAATATTTAGACCATCAACCAAACGTGCCTCGTTGCTGTTTGATTTGGGAATAAAAACATTTTTAATTTCTTTTTCTTTTGCCATCAAACATGCTGGCAAAACTCCGTTAACTCTGCGCACTTCACCATTTAAAGCCAGCTCACCAATAAAAATTTTATCATCAGGATTAAATTTTATTTGTTCTGAAGATAATAAAAAGCTTAAAGCGATTGGTAAATCATAACCAGAGCCTTCTTTGCGCAAATCGGCGGGAGCCAAATTAATAATTACGCGCTTATTTTGTTTGTGGGGTGGTTCAGATCCACTATTCTTTATCGCTGCAGCAATTCTTTCCTTAGACTCTTCGACTGATTTGTCGGGAAGCCCGACAATACTAAAAAAGCGAAGGCCAGATGATAAGTCTGCCTCCACCTCGACAAGTTCTGCTTCCAGCCCAGTTATTGCGGCTGAGTAAACTTTATTCATGAATGTGGATAAGTTTTATTGATTTCGTCAATATCAAGGTTTTTGTCAAAAAAACACGTTATCAGAGGGGAAATAGATAATTTTTGGTATTGACATCAGCGAATTTTATTTTTCTAAAATTATGTTTTAAACAAGTTATCCCCACTTCGCTCCGCTCAGTGCAGGCTCTTATTTCACTCTATCGATGATTGCACGGATAGATTCTTTGCTTGTGGAAAAGATAAACAAATTATTTAAAACAGCATAGTCCATACTAATATCGGGACTGGGGAAATTGATAAACCTAATGGGAATTTCCCTGTGATCGCCGTCAGAAAAATTTTTATTTGTAAAAATTTGTGGCTGTTCGCCTAAAAATAAATTATATAAATTTTCAGCCATCGTTGGTTCCCATAATTTTGATTGTGTTCGAACATTATCGCTATTATTGACTTCAATTATCAATCCGAGACGTTTTTCGTTTTCTTCTTGCCCGTATAAAACCAATGTATAATTGTTTTTAAATTCGGAAAGAACATAAGGATAAACAGAAATATTCAATTCCTTAATTAGATCACTCAATGTTAAGATTTCTTCTTTTCCGGTAATTGCGGAAAATTTAATTGGCACAATTCTGCGGAATGTTTTGAGGGGATTTATATTCGGCTCGTCTTCTAAAAGTATTAATAAAGATATATTGTTTTCTATTTTCAGAGTTTTTGTTTCATCAACAGAAATTAAAGGGTCGGGTATTTGTGGTTCGTTATTGATAATCGGCGGGGGCGTTTGATTTGTTTCAGCCCTAAGTCCTTGCCAATACAGAAATCCCAATATTATTAAAATTAACAAAATAATTCCCGAAAGAAGCAACCAAAGAGTTTTTTTACCTGTTTTTGCGTATGATTCCGATTCAAAAATATTTTCAGTTTTTAATTTTTCGATTTTTTCTGTTTTTAATTCTTTTTTTAGTTCTTCAATTCGCGTTTTTTCAGTTTTTATCGATTCGGTTATTGGCTGAGGTGGCGGAGTGGGCACAATAAAATCTTCTATCTCGGGCAAAACAGATTTTGTTATTAATTTTGTTTTTGGTGTTGGTGTTGGTGTTGGTGTTTCAATTTTGGCTTGTTGTGGCAAAGGTGGTTCGGGGGTGGTTAGGTGGACATCAATTGGTTTAATTGACGGGATTTCTAAGGGTTTAACCGGAGGAATTTCAAGGGGCTCAACCAATGGTTTTTCGATTTTTGGGGCTATAACTATTGGTAATTCTTCCGGTGGCGAGGTTTTCCCTTCCAGCTTATCTAGGTCTCCCTCCATTGTTCTGATTTTATATTCGGGCAGAGAATTAATTTGATCGTTGTTTTGATTGTTGTTGTTCATTTTATTTTTTTGATAAAATTTCAATTAAACTTAAACTAATTTTGCCATTGTCCTCTATTCTTTTAACTTTAACACGAACCATGTCCCCTTGTCTAATTACATCTTCAACTTTTTCCACTCTTTTATTAGACAATTCGGAAATATGCAGTAACCCGTCTTGCCCGGAGAATAATTCAACAAACGCTCCAAAATCCATAATTTTTACAACCCTTCCTTCAAATTCTTCGCCTAATTTTGCTTCACGCGTCATTGCTTTGATTTTGCCGATTGCTTCTCTGGCGCCGTCTGCATTTTCGGAAGTGACAAAAACCGTTCCATCGTCTTCAATTTCAATGGTTGCGCCGGTTTCAGTGGAAATTTCATTAATTGTTTTTCCACCAGAACCAATCACTAATCCTATTTTTGTTGGATTAATTTTTATGGAATAAACTCGTGGCGCAAACGGCGATAATTCCGGTCGAGGCTCTTTAATTGCTTTTGCGATTACATCAAGAATTTCTAATCGCGCTTTTTTTGCTTGCTTAAAGGCATCTTTCAATATTTCTATAGAAATTCCGTCAATTTTAATGTCCATTTGAATTGCATTAATCCCGTTTTTTGTTCCAGCAATTTTTAAATCCATATCTCCGTAATGGTCTTCTGGTCCTTGGATGTCGGTTAATACCTTGTATTTTTCTTCGTCCATCATTAATCCCATGGCGATTCCAGCCGCTTTTTCTTTAATTGGAACCCCTGCGTCCATTAATGCTAACGTTGAACCACATACAGATGCCATAGAAGACGAGCCATTTGAAGACAGAACTTCAGACACAACCCTAATTGTATAAGGGAACTCTTCTTTTGGGGGGACAATTGGCATTAATGCTTTTTCTGCTAATGCACCGTGTCCCAATTCTCTTCTGCCCGGGTTTCCTACCCTCCCCACCTCTCCTACGGAAAATGGAGGGAAATTATAGTCATGCATAAATCCTTTTTTGCCTTCAATCTCCATTTGGTCAAAAACTTGTTCTGATCCAGGAGAGCCAAGAGTAACAGCAGAAAATACTTGTGTTTCGCCACGCTGGAATATTCCTGAGCCGTGCAATCTTGGCAAAATTCCTACTTCTGCGCTTAATTTTCTCAATTCATCCATTTTTCTGCCATCTGGTCGTTTATTGTTCTTTAAAATATTAGTATGAGTTATTTCATCAATTTTTTCTTCCAAGTAGTCCATTACTAATCCCATTTTTTCTTTCGTTTCTTCGGGATATTTTCCCTTAATCAATGTTTCGAGACCAATATTTATGTCCTCCAATTGCTTTACCCTGACTTGTTTTTCTTTATGATAGATTGCTGTTTCTAGTTTATCTTCAAGATATTCATCAACTGATTTCTTTAATTCTGTATCGATTTCTTTTATTTCCAAATTTAATTTTATTGGTTTAATTTCTTTGATAATGTCTTTTTGGAAATCAATTAGTTTTTTGATATAGTTTCTAACCAAATCAATTCCCTCAAGCATTTGTTCCTCTGACATTTGTGGCGCTTGTCCCTCCAACATATTTAAAAGAATGTCTTTATTTTTTTCAATTCCTGCGGCAAAAATTTCTGAACCGGTTTTTGCTTTTGCACTTAGGGTTGAGGTAATCATCCAATTGCCCTTTTCGTCTTGTCCCGCAGAAATTCCGGCAATCGGACCATTAAAAGGTATATCGGAAACAGACAAAGCCACCGAAGCGCCAATTAGCGCTGGTAGCCCAGGATCGTTTTCGCCATCAAATGACATTACAGTTAAAACAATTTGCAAATCATTTCTTAATTTTTGATTAAATAATGGCCTGATTGATCTATCAATTAATCGTCCGGTTAAAATAGCTTCATCTGATGGCCTTCCTTCTCTTTTAATAAAACGACTTCCTTTAATTTTTCCTGCCGCATAAAATCTTTCTTCGTAATCAACAGTTAAGGGAAAATATGTTTTTTCGCTTGTGTTTTTGCTCAGCACGGCGGTTGCCAAAACCGTTGTTTGACCATAGGTCACTAATGCCGAGCCATTGGTTTGCTGAGCTAATCTGCCCAACTCAACAGAGAGTTCTTTCCCTTCAATCTCTGTCTTAAATGTTTTTACATTCATATATTTTCGCCCTGATCTATAAACTGCAGACTACGATTCAAAGAATCTATAATCTATATGTTTACAGACCAAAACGTAGTTAATTGTTACTTGTATCTTGTTTCTTGGTTATTATTTACGAATTCCTATTAGGTACTTTTGCGGAGAAGCGCTTAGGTCAACAAAGTCATCAACGGCTTCTTTTAATTTTGCCGAAGCACTTTTGCCGAATGAAATTACTTCAACTTGCTGTCCTTGCGATTGCAGATATTCAACCAAGGGAACAAAATCACCATCACCCGTAACTAAAACTATGCTGTCTAATTTTGTATTTAAACTAATTGCATCTACGGCCATACCAACATCCCAATCAGCTTTTTTCATTCCGCCAGGAAATATTTGCAAGTCTTTGCTTTTAACTTCAATCCCAGATTTGGTTAATGCTTCCAAAAACGCTTTTTCATCGCCTGATTCAGTTGTAACGACATAGGCAATCGCTCTAATTAGTTTTCTTCCCGCAACTGCGGTTTTTAAAATTTCTTTAAAATTGACCCTGCATCCGTAAATATTTTTTGCAGAGTGGTACATGTTTTGCACATCCATGAATACGCCCACTCTTTGATCCTTGTTTTTAATAATTCCCATAATTTTATTTTTGAGCCTCTAACGCTTTAACTACTTTTTTGTATCTGGATTCATTATCGCCTTTAAGCCATTCAAGTAAATTTTTTCGTTTCGAAACCATGCCCAAAAGACCACGTCGAGAATGATTATCTTTGGGATGCTTTTTCAAATGTTCGGCTAATTTTGCGATTTCTTCGGTTAAAATTCCAATTTGAACATCAGCCGAACCAGTGTCGGTGTCGTGTATTTTGTGTTCGGTGATAATTTTCCTTTTCTTGATTTTTCCCAACATAACTATTTTATTAACTTATTTTATTTTGTTATAAAAACATTATACATCACAATAATTCCCTTGCCAAGAGGGGTGGGGCGGTGTATCATAAAACATAGATTAATAAATTTGTTTGATAATCAAAATTAATATGAAGATAAAATTAGACAAAGAAAAATTGTTCGAATGTGTAAAATTTGCCGTAGACTATTATTTGGACGAAAGAAAATCCAACACAAATAGAACGACTGGTCAAAATCGAGGACTTGGATCAGTTATAAATGATTTTGTTTTGGGAAAGTTTTTAGAGATAGGAGTTGCGAAGGCGATAGAATCGTTAAATTCCTCAATAAAATGCGAACTGGATTTTGAGATTCACGCACTTAACCAAGACAATTCTTCCGATCCAGATGTCATAATGATCAACGAGAATGGCAAAGAAAGAAGGCCCAAAATTTTTATTGAAGTTAAGAATATATCGCCAAATGACAGGTGGGTCGGATTAACCCAAGAACAATTAAATACAATAGAAAATAATTCGATCGTTGATGACGATAAAGATAATCTATTTTTAATATACGCTTCTTTAGGAACAGACAACAAAGACTACGACGATGATTTGTTGGGGATTTTTCTAAAAAGTGAGACAAAAAATGATTTGTTCAAAAAGTTTTCCGACATTAGTGATGTTTATTGTGATATAAAATATATTATTTCTGGTCGAGAATTGATCGAACGCGGAACGAAATTTAATGAAGGATCATATCTTTATGAGACAGAGATAATAAAAGAACCAATTGAAAAAAACAAAGCAACAAAAATTAGAAATTTAGGATTAACTATTATTAAAACTAAAGATTTTAAACTTCCCATAATCAGTCGTAGCAATGTGGGTGAGTTTAAAGAATTCGAGGAATTTTTATATAATGGTGAAATAGTTTTGTATTTAAAGAAAAACGAAAAATCTAACAGGGTTTATATTGATTGTAAAAAAGACACTACGATATCTAATAAAGTTTTGGGAGATTTTTTCTTAAAAACCGGGGAGATGTATGAATTATTTCTCGATACTGCCGGCAGAAACCCTGTTCTCAAGAGAAATAATATATGGCTAGCGAACAGAAGATTGTCATCAATTATAAAAAATAATCTCGAGGAGAGATTAAAATCTATTGCAGAAAATATTTAGTTTGTTATCGTTTCTTTTATCTTTTCTGCGATTCTTTCAATCACCGAAACGGTTACAGAATTTCCAGCCTGTTTGTATAAAATAGAATCTGCTAATTTGGGCAAAACAAAATCTTTCGAAAAGCCTTGTAATCCGAAACATTCAAGAGGAGTCAGCTTTCTGATTCCTTTTTTATCTTTTATAATTGGTACATTGTGCCCGCCAGTTCCCATGTTTGCTGTTAGCGTTGGACAAACACCTTTCTTGTTTTCTCGTACATATTGTCTGCGCCACTGGTAAATTTTGTTTTCTTCTTTTACAAAATTTTTGAGTTTTTTGTAAAGAGGTTTGCCGTTATAATAATATTTATTGTCAACGTTTTTTTCTAGAAAATCGTTGATTTTTGTTTCTAGCTTTATGGGTTCGGGAAAATTAAATTTCTCTGTGTAATTCTTGTCCCTAAATCCCACAATATAAATTCTTTCTCGATTTTGTGGAACATTCCCGTAATTCATACTATTCAAAATCTTATACTTGGTGTAATAACCTAAACTCTCTAGGGTTTGTATTATTGTTTTAAATGTTTTTCCGTTATCGTGACTAATCAAGTTTTTAACATTTTCCAATAAAAAACCTCTTGGTTTTCGGGCGTCGATGATTCTTGCGATGTCAAAAAATAGATTTCCTCTCCCTTTTTCATCTTTAAATCCTTGTCGATATCCAGCAATTGAAAACGCTTGGCACGGAAATCCCGCAAATAAAAAATCGAATTCTGGTAAATCATCGATTCCAATTTTAGTTATGTCTTCTGTGATAAGTTTTGAAGTTTTGAAGTTTAAATCGTAAGTCTTTTTACAGTTTTCATCAAAATCATTAGAGAACACTGTTTCAAATCCATTCTTTTCAAACCCAAGGCGTATACCACCTATTCCAGCGAATAAATCTAATGTTTTAAATGTCGCTTGATTTTGGTTGTTGTGTATTGTTTTGACAAGCACGCCTCTAATTTCGATTTCGTTTGTGTAAATTGGTAACATATTTTGATTCGCCGGTTGTAGCTTAAAAGTGTTTTTAAGTTTGTATATTTTTTTCAGGGTAGCTTCATTCTGATTTATTATGGCGACCACCGTTTGGCCATTTTCTGCTGTAGACTGTTTTTTGATTACAACAGTATCTCCGTCAAAAATTCCTTCGTCGATCATGCTATCGCCGTTAACCTTAAGAGCATAATAATCAAAATACGGACTTATTTCATTTTTTGAAACATTAATTGTTTCTCCTAATGTTTCAATAACTTCTATTGGTTGCCCCGCAGTAATAACGCCAAGAATTGGTATTTTTACAAAATTTAATCTTTTAAATTTATTTGATATTTGAATTGTTCTTGGGTGGTTTTCGAACTTATTCAAGTAGCCTTTCGACTTGAGCGCTTTAACGTGTTGATGAACGCCAGATATTGAAGATAACTTAAAACGTTTCGCTATCTCTTGGAGAGAGGGAGAGTAGTTGTTTTTCTTTATGTATTCCTTAATATAATTAAATATTTTTTGTTGTTTTTTCGTTAACATATTCTTAACCGATTCTCCACTGAACACCATTTGACATTCAGTTTTCTTTCGGTATATACTTTAATTATAAAATTAAAAAATAACCGAGTCAATAATCTTTCCTGTTAATAAGAATAAAGGTCGCCGAATTGCGAATCACCGGTAATTCAAAATAAATTAAACAGGTGGAAATAATTAATGAATACATTGTTGATTTCTTACGATCTTTTGTCTCCGGAAACAAGAAACGACTACGAGGTTTTAATCAAATACCTAAAGTCGTTTAATTTTTGGGCAAAACCGTTGTTATCTCTGTGGCTCGTGAAAACAGACAAATCTTGCGATAACGTTAGAGATGAAATTAAATTAAGAATTGATTCGAATGATAAGGTTCTAATTGTTGATGTGACAAAAAGACCGTGGGCCACGCACAATATTTCTAAAGAGATATTGAATTGGATGCACGGCAATCTGTAAGACAATGGTATCGTTTAGTAGAAGTCGGTGAAAATCAATATAATATGTCGATAGACACGGAAGCACGATGAGAATGCGGGTGACAATATGAGAGGAAAGATGTCATTTGTCGGGGTATTATAATTCAGATTCAAACCAATCGAACAATGACAACCAAAATGCTCTTCGAGAAATCGGAGGGCATTTAAAATTGGAAATAAAAATTAAAATATTGTAGTATAGAAAGGTAATGGTTAAAAAATCATTAAATTTAATTACCTTTGTTTTAATTGGGCTGACGATCATAGTTCCTTTTTTTGCGTCCGCCGAGACAACCAAATTGGAGGTGAACTTTTTCTATTCCGAAACTTGCCCGCATTGCAAGGCAGAAAATGCATTTTTGGATAAAATTGCCCCAAATTACCCGGACATACAAATTAATCGTTATTTGGTTACCGACACAGACCACAAAAAATTAATGGTTGATTTAATTAAGGAACATAGTGCCGAAAGATATTTAGGGGCAGTACCACTAACCTTTATTGGAGAAGATTTTTTCCCAGGATTTGATAGCGAAACAGGGATTGGAAAAAAAATAGAAGACTCGATTATCCGACAATTAGGAGGCCCCAAGCCAGAGAAGCCAGAAGAAAATAAAAACATAATTAAATTGCCAATAATTGGAACAGTTGACTTAACAAAATACTCTTTATTTTTACAGGCAATGCTTTTAGGTTTTTTTGATGGGTTTAATGTTTGTTCCTTGGGTGCGCTGGTAATGATTTTGGGTTTAGTTTTGATTTTAAAGTCTCGTGCAAAAATTTTACTTTTTGGTGGATTGTATATTTTTATCACGGCTTTAATCTATGGAGTTTTAATCTTTTTATGGTATCAATTATTCTATTATTTAAGCCCAGCTTTAAAAATAATGAACGTTTTTGTGGGAATTTTAGGAATTTTAGGCGCAATATATTTTTTAAGGCAATTTCTAAAAGCAAGAAAGCAAGATTTAACATGTGATAGCCAGGGAAATAAAATTGTAAATAAACAATCTTTAAAAATTCAGGAAGTATTTCAAAAATCAGGCGGGATTTGGGGATTGATAATCGGAATTATAATTTTTGCTACAGTGATTACTGTTGTTGAATTTCCTTGTTCTGCGGTTGTCCCTGTTTTATTTGCTGGAGTTATGGCGCATGCAAATTTATCTTTGCCGAGTTATGTTTTGTATTTGTTGATATATATTTTATTCTATATGCTCGATGAAATTGTTGTTTTTTTGATTGCTGTTTTTACAATGAATATAAAAATTGCCTCAGGCAAAGCAATGAAATGGTTAAACCTGATTGAAGCGATTGTTTTGTTGGTAATGGGAATTTATTATTTGTCGGGAATTTTTTAAAATTTATTTTTGAATAAAAAAATCCCCCTGCATTATTTAGTGCGAGGGGGTTTGTTTTCGAATAACCCCTTAAGAATGGACCTTACAAAAGATTTTGGTGGGAAAATTCGATTTGCCTGTTGCGCTTCATAATATCTAGTTTTAGCGTTTTCTTTTTTGTGATGATTCCCGGCCTTTAAGCGCCTATTTTTGATTTCGATTTTTTCCTTGTCGCGAATCGCAAAAAAATATTTTCTGATTCGCCATTTGAATTTTAAATAGAAAAATTTTAGAAACTTGTAAATGTACATTTTGTAATCCTCCCGTTACAAAATATTGCCACAAATTAAAATATTTGTCAATTAATTAAAAACAACGCAAATTGACCGGAAGATAATTTAGATGTATGATTTTATTGTTGCCCTCGTGGTATAATGGATAACACGACGCGCTTCGGACGCGTAATTGGGGGTTCGAGTCCTCCCGAGGGCACTTTGCGCTGTTAGCTCAGCTGGTAGAGCAGCTCCCTCTTAAGGAGATGGTCGGG
>Ga0265297_10002423_pt1 | contig 38019 bp, 27 predicted proteins | sample Munlanlwell13791_FD_192502 | JGI IMG/M metagenome (GOLD analysis project Ga0265297, IMG submission 192502) | Leachate microbial communities from a municipal landfill in Southern Ontario, Canada - Leachate well 137-91 | ecosystem: Engineered > Solid waste > Landfill > Unclassified | place...
TATCTGCCGCCGTTATCGCATTTACAATTGTCATTAATTTAGCGATTGCAGTGTTAAACTTGAGATTTTCGACATCTTCAGAGACGTTTTTGATTGTTTTATGCATCAAGGATTCTAAAGCAGGAGAATACTCATTTCCGGGGATTACCTTTTCATAGGAACGCCAGATTTTATCTAAGAATCGACGACATCCTTTTAATCCTGCTTCATTCCAAGGTGTTGGCATCTCGTAGTCACCGATAAACAGAATATAGGTTCTTAGAGTGTCTGCACCATACTCCTCGATAATCTCTTGGGGATTGACAACATCTCCATGTGATTTGGACATTTTTTCGCCTTGTGAGTTAAGTACTAATCCCTGAGCTGTCCGTTTTTTATATGGTTCAGCTGTTGGAACTAACCCAATATCATAGAGAAAATGATTCCAGAATCGTGAATAGATTAAATGCCTAGTAACGTGTTCCATTCCGCCATTATACCAATCGACTGGACTCCAATAATCAAGTTTTTTTCGATCAGCGAAAACGGTCGCATTATCAGGGTCAGTGTAACGAAGAAAATACCAACTTGATCCCGCCCACTGAGGCATGGTATCCGTTTCACGACGGGCTTTTTTACCACATTTTGGGCAAGAGCACTCCACAAATTGCTTTATATTGGCTAATGGGCTTTCTCCAGTATCGGTTGGCTCAAAATTTTCAACCATTGGTAACAAAACCGGCAAATCTTCGTATGGAACAGGAACAATTCCACAATCATCGCAATAGATTATCGGAATTGGTTCACCCCAATACCGTTGCCGATTGAAAGCCCAGTCTTTCATTTTATACTGAACTGCTGGTTCACCAATGCCAGATTGACATATATATGTAGTTATCTTCTTTTTGGCATCACTAACAGAAAGTCCATTTAAAATGCCACTATTGATTAAAACTCCATTTTCAATATCTGTGTATGCTGCTTCCTCTATGTTACCGCCCTTGATAACCTCAATAATATCGAGATTAAATTTGTGAGCAAATTCGTAGTCGCGATCATCATGTCCGGGAACTCCCATAATCGCTCCGGTGCCATATGTGCTCATGACATAATCGGCCACAAAAATGGGAATTGGTTTTCTTGTCATAGGATTTATTGCCATCAATCCATCGACCATAACCCCTGTTTTATCTTTATTCATGTGAATCCGTTCAAACTCCGTCTTCTTTTTGGCGGTTTCTTGGTAATCACAAACAGCACCAATATTCTTGATGTGGTTTTCCATGCGTTTTAGAATCGGATGTTCTGGGGCAATAACCATAAATGTCGCCCCATATATCGTGTCTGGACGCGTCGTAAATACGCATAAATGCTCTTGGGAATCACTGATATTAAAATTCAAAAAAGCACCTTCGGATTTGCCAATCCAATTTTCCTGTTCAACACGGATACGCGAATTGGTTGATAAGTCATCAAGCCCCTTAAGAAGTTTGTCAGCGTATGCGGTAATTCGAAGGAACCAAACATCTTTTTCTTTTTGGACAACTTCAGAATTGCATCGATCACAAATTCCACCTTGAGATTCCTCATTAGAGAGAACAACCTTACACTTTGGACAAAAATTAACATATGCCTTATCTTTATATGCAAGTCCTTTTTCAAACATTTTTAAAAAGATCCATTGCGTCCAACGGTAATACGCTGGTTGTGTGGTATCCACAACCCGGGAAAAATCAAACGAAAATCCTGTCGCTTTCATTTGCTTAGTGAATGTCTTTACATTTTGATCGGTTACTATCCGTGGATGAATGTGATTTTCCAATGCATAGTTCTCTGTAGGTAAACCAAACGCATCAAATCCGATTGGAAATAAAACATTGTAACCTTCCATCCTGCGTTTGCGAGAGATAACTTCTAAAGAAGCAAAAGCACGGATGTGCCCCACATGCATCCCTGATCCCGATGGATAAGGATACTCAATTAGTGAGTAATATTTGGGCTTTTGACTATAATCTTCCGCTTCAAAACAATGATTTAGCGTCCAATATTCTTGCCATTTTTTTTCGATTTTGGCATGATCGAAGCCAGGTACGAAAGCACTCATGTTAATAACCCCCCTAAAAAATAAAAAATCGTCCTTTTGATAAGGACGATTGTATCAACCGCGGTTCCACCTCAATTCCAGATAAATATCTGGCTCTTGATATCCTTAACGGGGATAATTCGGATTGGACTCACGAGTTGCGCCCAACCAGCTCCCTAGACTAATTCACCAAACTTTGCTCCCGATTTTCACCAATCATCGGGTCGCTGCTAACAAATGGATGATTACTACTTCTAGATCATTGCATTTCTTTCGTAAATCATATCATATTTACCAAAAGATATCAATAGGATATTTAGGTAAATTGATTATTCATGCGATTTGTCATCGTCTTGTGGCTGTTCAATTGTTACCTTAGGTTCTGATTCCTTCGTTGAATCAGTTTCTTCATTTTGACGTTTCAATTCTTGGATTGCCATCTCATTTAAATGAATAAATGTCTCTTTGGTCATCTCACGGTTGAGAACAAAAACCGAACGGTATGAAAAGAACATTAAAAGCATCAATATAATCTCATCAAAATTTAGAAGGTTATAAAATGTCAAAAGTAATGCAAAGGGTGTTATCGCAAACACGACCAGTTTAAAAATCTTTTTATATGAAACAAATTTTTTGATTCGCCAAAAGGCAATTGTTGCCAACAATGATACCAATATCAAAGTAATAATATTGCCGATGATTGTGGCAATTATGCCAAATGCCCGAATGGTATTAGCCATGACTACGAAAAAACTATCAAAGTCGGTAATTGTCCCACCCAAGTTGGCTATGCTAAAATGATATAGCATTGAATTCTCTAAATAAATAGTAATCATACTCCCTTGAAAAATAATGCGGTTTGGGTCGGCCGTTATCAAGTCGGCACCGCTTTCAAGAAAATAAATTGAATATCCAAACATAGCATATTTTGCATCCGGGTCATAGTTTGATCCATCGCAAGAAAGTGTCCCAGAAGTAAATGAGCAACCAGTAGTTTCCGTGGTAATAACAGCATTGGCTTGGTACCCAACATATTGGACAATACCGCCTATAGAGACAAATAAAGCCATCACAAGGAGATAAAAGAAAACAAAAAGACCGCTTTTGTTGCGGTACTTTAATAAGTATTTAGGAGTAAGTAGCGAGTCTTTTATTAAATTATACATATAATCACCCTTGTTTTATATATTATATCATTGATTGTCAGTTGTTGAAAATAAAATGAATTATTAAATTATGGATCATATGGTTTTTTGACTCTCAACAAAAAAAGAATTCAAACCGAAGTTTGAAATCTCATTATTGATGGGTATAATGATTTTTCTTTTTCAATTTAAGCATCTTAGCATAGATATTGAAAGGAAATAACGAGATTTTGTGATTGAATGACAAAACCTTGCTATCAAGGACACGGCGAATTTCCTGAAGATTTTCATATGTTTCAATCACATATTTGTTTTTTGGATCATCAGAATTAATCTTTGGATAGGAAGCATCAAGAAGATCAAGTAAGGCTTTTTTGTCGTCAAATGACATTTCTTTAATTACTAATTTTTCGTATTTTTCAAAAGCATCGTCTTTGACAACTTTTGAGATTAAATTCAACGATTTCCGTAACTCAATATCAAATTTAGATTGAGAACGGTATAAATCCTTGAAAGAAACGCGAAGATTTCTCACAAATAAAAATGTTGATACCACACTAATCGCAGCTATCAAAATGACAAGAAGCGATATTTCGATGATTAAGTCCCATTGAATTTCGTTGAACATCCTTGTCACCCTCTTTAAATTGTTTTTAGATACTGCTTCAACACATCTACCATGTCAAGTCTTTCCCATGGTAAATCTAGGTCAATTCTCCCAAAGTGGCCATATGTGGCTACTTGATGATATATGGGTTGCTTTAAATTAAGTGTTTTGATAATCGATGCCGGACGTAAATCAAAGTGTTTTTTTATGAGATCAATGATGGCATCGTCGCTAATTTTACCCGTCTTGAAAGTGTCGACGCCAATTGAAGTTGGTTGGGCAACACCGATTGCATAAGAAATTTGAACTTCGATCTCCTCGGCAATACCAGCAGCAACAATATTTTTAGCAACATACCTAGCAGCATATGCGCCACTTCGATCAACTTTTGATGGGTCTTTGCCGGAGAAGCAACCGCCACCATGATGAGCTTTACCACCATAAGTATCAACGATGATCTTGCGGCCAGTAAGCCCTGTATCCCCAGAAGGGCCCCCAACCACAAATCGGCCCGTGGGATTCACTAAAATCTCTGTTTTACTATCAATTAATTTTTTGGGGATTGTTGGCACAATTACATATTTAACAATGTCTTCATAAATCTGATCATGTGTCATCTCAGGAGAATGTTGACAAGACACTAATATTTTATCAATACGAAGTAATTTCCCATCTTCATTAAATTGACAAGTAACCTGAGTTTTGCCATCCGGACGCAGGTACTTAAGTTTTTTACTCTTGCGAACTTCCGCAAGTTTGCGAGCTAATTTATGAGCATATACAATTGACACCGGCATATATTCGGGCGTTTCGTTAGTTGCATACCCAAACATCATTCCCTGATCACCTGCGCCCTGCTCGTGTTCGTCGCTTTGGACAACCCCGAGTGCAATGTCAGGCGATTGACTATTAATTGATACTAAAACGGAGAGATTCTCAGCATCGAAGCCATATTTGCCGCGATCATATCCGATATCAGCAACCGTCTTGCGAACAATTTTTTGAATATCAACATATGTCGTGGTAGTTATTTCTCCCGCTACAAGTACTAATCCCGTTGAAGCTACGGTTTCACAAGCAACACGCGCTTCAGGATCATCGGTTAAAATGGCGTCCAAAATCGCATCGCTAATCTGATCGCAGATTTTATCAGGATGACCTTCAGTTACTGATTCGCTGGTAAAGTATTTATACATGATTATCGCTCCTTATTGCTGGGCTAACTTATAATACAAAGATTCAAAATCGTCGGTATACTTGACAAAGCGATCAAGAATCTGGGGATCAAAGTACGGATAAAACTCTAGTTGCAACAAATCAATTGCCCGTGAATGTTTAAGCGCTCTCTTATAGTTGCGGTCCTGACGTAAAACTTCGTATACTTCCGCAAGCAATATCACTTGCGATTCGCGATTGTTTTGGATGCCATTCATTTCTTTAATGAAGTCTTGGTCAGCCGTCTTTTCAAAATGGGCGCGAACAATATCTTCACCTTTTTGATCTAATTGTAACCTTTTGATGATGACTGATCCAACCATTGTTTTTTCTCTAATCCGCTTGAAATCATCTTCTTCGAGAACTTCTTTGTCGTCATAGTCTGATAATGAAAGTTTCCCTTTTTGATCAACGTGTATTGTCGAAAAATCGTAGATTTCTTTACATAGTTTTGGTGAATATCCCAAATAGTTACCCAATCGAGAAGAAATCTCAGCTACGCGTTTGGCAGCTGCAGCTGTGATTTTTTCTTCTTCTAAAATTCCTCGGCTTTTATAGACACCAATGACATCAAAAACATCGGAAACAACCGATTTAAAATCCTTTTCCATACCCCGGCGTTTGATTAATTCGGTCTTTCGTTTGTTATTCATATCTTCAGTAATCTTTGCCGTCGAATATAAAGCTATCATAAAAATGGCCAAAACTAGGGTTCTAAGAATGATATCGGTTAAGATTGGTCCATTTAGGTAATTCCATAATGTGGTTATGTCTGTAGCAAACAGGTAGACAGGATAAAGAATCGTTAAATGCATGATGGTCATTACAATTATGGTAATTTTAAATACTGTTCCCAAAAGCTTTGAGTCTTGGTATAAAGACAAGACAACCAATGCAAAGTAAATCAGTGAATAGCCAGCTTGAGTAATACTGAAGAATCCTTCCTCAGGATCAGTACCCAACATTGCCTGCAATTTGATATAGACTGTAACCGCCATTAATAAGATATAAATTGCGGATATATATTCAGCTAGCTGTTGTTTTTGAAGCGTTTTGGGATCTTCAAATATGATTTTTCGAATTGTTAAACTGACAAAAAACATAATTAAAAAAACCGAAAGCGCTAAAATAATATTTAAATTTCGATTTGATCCCTCTGAACCAATAAGCATGAACAGGAAAAAAACAATGTTGGTGACCCAAAGAATATTGCGGATTACTAAGTTCTTGCGATATAAAACAGAAGTGTCATCTAGGATGTCCACTCCCGCTTCAAAACTGAAGCGGTTAATGAAGAATTGCGTGACTTTAACCCAAAACTGATTTTTTCCTTCGACTTCCATTTGCCTTTTATTGATACTGACTTTTTTTTCATCAAACTTATTCTTAAAAGATGCAGTCCGAAAAAAGTCGACTACTTTTTCCCAAAACGATTTTTTTCGTGGCGCTTTTTCCTTGGCAACCGTTTCGAAATATTCATCGATTTTTTGCGACTCGTCTTTTTTTGCGTTTTTCGAAAATTTACGCTTTAACGAACTGTCGTTTTTGCGGAAAAACTCATCCAACGTTTTTTCGCGGTTGTCCATCCGGATTCACGCCCTCTCGTTTTAAATAGTGGGACTTAGTTAAAATAGTTTCGGTTGTTCGATAATACTGGGATCTTTGCGAGCTTCCAGTTCATTTTCAACTTGCGCTACACGAGTGGAAGCTGCGGCTGCAAGCGCGCCAACAATATCGTCCATAAATGTGTGGCAACTGGTATGATCCTTTTTTCCTGCATCATTTAAAACAGCAATGATACCTGGTTTATTGACGTCAATATCGCCAAAATTAGTTTTGCCAATCGTTCCGTATAAACCAGCAAGTTCTAATCCAAACAATTCATCAATCCCAAAAAGCCCCAGGTCCGAATCCAATACCTCTTGAATAGGGCCTTGAAACGCTTTCGCTTCAGTTAAACGATCAATTTCTGCTCCCAATTGCAAAATATGAAACACGTCGCGAAGCGACAGTATTTTTTCAACGGATTCATAGCATTCCTGATAGGTGATATCTGGTTTCCATTTTGATTGTTGACGAAGGGCAATTTCTGCAATATCTGATAGTTTAACGCCACGTTCTTCGAGTTTTTGAACGTTCATAGTATACATTTCTTCTCGAGAAAATAGATTTCTTTTACGAGTCATAATGGCTCCTCTTTTCTTTAAAAATTCTTACGTTTTATATTCTTGCTTAACGTTTTATTATACCATATTTTATATGGTAATGGTCAACTTAAATGATGATTTTGCCTTCAACAAAGATGTTCTTACCCAATCCGTTCATCAAGTCTTTTATATCTAAAGGCTTTTTCCCAGCAATCTGTACTCGTTTTAAAGCGATAAGCCCATCTGAAACTTTAACCAAAACTTCTCGATTATTTGATTTTACAATTGTTCCATTCGCATATTTTTCATATAATTGCCAATCGGCACTGATTGGTTCGATCCAGTAAATTTTCACGATAGTACCATCAATTTTTGCGGCAGCAATCGGCCAAGGATTGAAAGCTCGAACATGGTTGAATATTTCTTTTTTTGTTTTATTAAAATCAATATATTCTTCTTCGTGCCGTATATTGGCGGCAAATGATACTTTTGACTCGTCTTGAGGTAGCGGAATTATACTGCCATCAAAGACTTTTGGTAATGTATCGATTAATAACTGGCTTCCATCAATGGCCAATTGATGTTCGATTGTACCTACCGTATCAAGATCACTAATAGTTCTTGTTTTTTGTGACAGTATCATTCCAGAGTCCATTTTGTCAGCCATGTACATAACAGTCACTCCCGTTTCCAAATCACCATTCATAATCGCTCGATGCATCGGAGCCCCACCTCGATATTTAGGAAGCAACGATGCGTGCACGTTGATACAGTGGAATATTGGAAGTTTTAAGATAACCGAAGGAATCATCTGCCCATATGCGGCAACGATTATTAAATCCGGATTAATATCAATAATAATCTGATATTCTTTTCGAATGTTATTTGGCTGAAAAATGGGGAGTTTTTTAGCTAAGGCAAATTCTTTGACTGGTGAGGGTCTTAACTCTTGTTTTCGACCAGCGGGACGATCTGGTTGAGTAATGACTAACACGAGGTCATATTTGAGACATAATGCTTCCAAAATTGGAACGGCAAAAGCCGTTGTCCCAATAAATACTATTCTCATATTATTTCCTCCCATCATATTTACATCGGACTTTTATCGATATTAACAAATATCTCATTGGTATTATATTGATCGTAAATATCAAATAGTGAATCATCTAATCGTGGTTCGTTGCGATACTTAATCAAAATCTGGCAGATATAACGATTGTTTATCCGGCTCACTGGTGGCAAAACAGGGCCCAAAATAATCGTATCTGACGATAATGAAATGCGTAATTTATTCACTATCTCCTTACCTCGCAAAAACACATCTCGAACATTGTTTCCTGATAACTTTATGTCTACCAAAAAATAAAAGGGAATATATTTTGCGGCTTTACGAATGGACATTTCGTATTGATAGAATCCAAGATAATCATTATTGACCGCAAATCGGATGGCATAATGATTTGTATTATATGTTTGAACAACGACTTTTCCTTCATTATCACCACGACCCGCTCTTCCTGAAACTTGAGTGATTAGTTGAAATGTTTTCTCAGGAGAACGAAAATCCGCATTAAATAGATTCGAATCAGCTTGGATAATTCCCACAAGAGTAACTCGTGGGAAATCGAGTCCTTTGGCGATCATTTGCGTTCCGAGTAATATGTCACCATGGTCGGAAAAAGCATCGAGAAGCATTTCGTGAGCATTCTTAACTCTTGTTGAATCGTTGTCCATTCTGATTATTCTGGCACTTGGAAATAACATTTCAATTTCCGATTGGATTTTTTGAGTTCCAGTCCCCATATACCGAAGATTTTCCGAACCACATTTGGGACACGTTTTTTTTACATCCTCTTTATGACCACAGTAGTGACATTTCAAAGAATGGTCAATTTCGTGATATGCTAATGAGATGTCACAATTTGGACACGAGATTACATGGCCACACTCGCGACATATTACGAAAGTCGAATAACCTCTCCGATTCAGAAGAAGGATAACTTGTTCTTGGCGCTTGAGACGTATATCAATTTCAGTACGTAATTGTTCGGAAATAGAACTAAGGTTTCCTTTTTTAAATTCCGACTTCATATCCACAATAACAAGTTTCGGCATTAAACATTTATTGGCCCGCTGTGGTAGTTCAAGCAATTTAATATATCCCCGCTTATATCGAGCGTAGGTCTCAATGTTGGGTGTAGCTGATCCCATCAATAAAGGAATCTTATAGTACTTAGCCCGTTGAATAGCAACATCAATTGCATAATATTTTGGCATATCATCTTGCTTATACGTCGTTTCATGGCATTCGTCAATTACTATCATGCCCAAATTTGAAAACGGAGCGAAAATTGCGCTACGCGCTCCAATGACAATCGATACTTCTTTTCGAATGATACGCCGCCATTCATCATATTTTTCACCAATTGATAACCCTGAATGTAAGACGGCAACTTGGTTTTTAAATCTAGCTTCAAAACGGTTGACCATCATTGGTGTCAATGCAATTTCCGGGACGAGAAAAATGACTTCTTTTCCTCGGTTTAATATTTCTTCGATGGCAGCTAAATATATCTCGGTTTTTCCCGATCCGGTTACACCGTGTAACAAAAAAATCTCATCATGATCGATATTCTTCATAATTTCAGAAAAGACTCGGTTTTGGTCGTCATTAAAAATAACCCGTTTGTCAAATTTATCATGGGTATTAATCGCCAAGCGATACTTCTCTTGATTAAAGTAACGAATTGCTCCCTTTTTCTCCAGGGTTTTTAAAACCGATTCAGTGATATCACAAGCTTTGATTGTTTCAGAAACAAGAGCGGATTTTCCCTTACAATCTTTTAAATAATCACAAGTCAGTTTGTGTTTATCGGTTTTTGGTAAATATCCCGAATCGCAAAGAACAACAGCCCGTTCAGTGGCTGGTCTACTTTTAGATTTAATGTCATATACTTGCTTAATCTGATTCTTTTTTATCGCTTTCTTAATTTCGGGTATCATTTCGACCATATAATCTTCAAATATGATTTCGTTACCCAATTTAAACATTGCTTTAATCGCTTCGTTTAAACCTTCGGAATTAATTAATTGAAGTTTTATTGTATAAACAGCTTTAAAAGCTGAAGGCAACATGGTTTCTAATACTTTGATCAAAATCGTTGTGGTATCAATCGAAATCTGCTTAGCTAATTCTATAAGTTCCTTGGTTAGATACGATTCAATGTCAAGTATTCTTATAATCGGTTTTAACTCTTTGCCTGAATCCGATGATATGGCGATTTCCAAAGTGTAGCCCATTAATTCTCGGCTTCCAAATGGAACAATAACTCGCATTCCAACTTCGAGAACATCGGCGAGGATGTCAGGGACAAAATAATCATACAAACGATCAACAGCCTTGACCGGAATATCGACCAAAATTCGTGCAATCATCTGTCTCACCTCTTGGAAATCATTATATCACGGAACGATTTTGTTTTAAAGTGTAACCAACATATCTTAAGTTTTCCGTTGTCGATTATGATATAACCGTTATTTATTTTCTGTTTACCATTTGCATATTCAATATTTATTATGTATAATGATATCCAGAGCAAAATTCCGTTCAGCATTTCAGGAAGGAAAACTATTTTTCATGCAAAACGAAAATCTTAAGCCTAATGAAATTGGCATTTTTGCCTTAGGCGGTTTAGGCGAAATTGGTAAAAACATGTATTGCGTGGAATACGCAAATGAACTCATCATCATTGACTCGGGAATATTATTTCCTGATGACAATTTGATGGGAATCGATTACGTAATTCCCGATTATACTTACTTGATTGATAATCAGGTAAAAATCAAAGGATTGTTTATCACTCATGGTCACGAAGATCATATCGGTGGAATCCCTTTTTTGTTAAAACAAGTAAAAATTCCCATGATATATGCCAATGGTCTAGCATTGGGTATTATCAAAAAAAAGATGGAAGAGTACCCCGAACTAAAAGTTAAATATCACGAATTTACCGAAAATGAAACTGTTCGTTTTGACAAAATGGAAGTAAATTTTTTCCGTACCAATCATTCCATTCCCGATTCTTTTGGTATCGCAATCGATACCCCACAGGGAACTATCGTTCATACTGGGGATTTTAAGTTTGATTTTACCCCCACAAGCAATGATGCAAACTACGCAAAAATGGCTTGGATAGGTGACAAAGGAGTGTTATGCCTGTTATCTGATTCTACCAATGCCGAACTCGATGATTTTACCGAATCTGAAAAAGAAGTCTCTGCCACCATTCATGATTTATTTAAATCCATTGCCGGCAGAGTAATCATCGCAACATTTTCCTCCAATGTCCATCGGATTCAGCAAATCGTCGAAGCATCAATTCAAACAAATCGAAAAATTGCTGTTTTCGGCCGTAGTATGGAAAAGACCATTGAAGTCGGATCGGCACTTGGCTATATTCACGCTCCAGATGGAACTTTTTTATACAGCCGAAACATGACGGGTATCAGCCGAAAAAATCTCACTATTCTTTGTACCGGCTCGCAGGGCGAACCGATGGCAGCTTTATCTAGAATCGCTTCTGGAACACACAAACAGATTGCCTTAATTCCTGGTGATACAATAATTTTGTCTTCTTCACCAATTCCAGGAAATCAAGAAAGCGTCAATAAAACCATCAATTTGTTGTACAAAAATGGTGCTTCCGTTATTACCAAGTCACCTTTCGCTGATGTTCACGCTTCTGGACATGGTGGAAAAAACGAGTTAAAATTGATGTTAAAATTGATGAAGCCAAAATACTTCATGCCTATACATGGTGAATACCGAATGCTAAAAACTCATGCTGCTTTAGCCATTGATTGCGGTGTTCATGCTAATAACGTGTATGTTCTTGATAACGGCCAAATACTAGCCTTATCAAAGGATTCGGGAAGAATGGCGGGAAAAGTCCCGACTTCTGATGTGTATGTGGATGGCCTCGCTATTGGGGAAATTGGGTCTCAAGTAATCAAAGATCGTCGCGAGTTATCTAAAGATGGGTTATTATCGGTAATCATGACTATCAATCAAGATCGTCATGAAGTAATTTGTACACCCACAATTATCTCACGCGGTTTTATATTCATGAAAGATAATGAACAAATGATTAAAACTTTGCAGACTTTAGCGCTTGATGTTACTGATCATTATCTTGAGATAGGCAAAAAAATCAACATCAATGGTATTAAGAACGATCTTGTTAAGTCACTTGGTAAATATATCTTCGAAAAAACAAATCGAGAACCGATGATCACACCTGTCATCATGGTTCTATAAAAAGGACGGTTATTATGGAAAACACGGAAAACTCTAACACTATTACCACCGATATAAAACTGACATCTAAACAAAATTTCTTTCAGTTTTTCAAATTTACGCTTTTTTCTATCTCGGCTGGTATAATTCAAATTCTCTCCTTTACAATCCTCAATTTAATATTTGAAAATTTCTTTGCCGGCGCTTCATGGCTAACTTCTGAATATGGCCTTGCATATTTTGTCGCTTTAGTATTATCCGTTTTATGGAATTTTACCATCAACCGGAAATTCACATTTAAATCCGCAACCAATGTTCCTATTGCAATGCTTAAAGTGTTTTTGTACTATTGTGTTTTTACCCCGCTTTCAATATGGTGGGGAGTCGCATTGGAACGTTTGGGGTGGAATGATTACTTGATATTATTACCAACGATGGTAATTAATATGGTTACCGAGTTTCTCTACTGCCGTTTAGTTGTTTATCGCCATAGCATAAACACCGCCATTAATAAAAAAAATCAGGATTCCGAGGTTGTTAAATAGGTATGTCTTTGTGAATTAGATAAAGTATAATACACAATATTATATAAAAGTCGGTCAGGAGCCACCTTCGCTCTTGACCGACTTTTTTGTAGTCATTTAAACTTTATCAATTTGAAGAGTACTTCTATCATTCCCTACGGGCAGGCAAACAGCAAGTTCATCATTACAGACTTTTTTGAAACCTTCAAACACCGTCTTAGTTACTACCGCGTCTTCATGAGCATCATGGATTTGTTTCTCTAACTCGGCTTGCGAGTATAACCGATGCGCATTAAATAAGCCTAGATCATTCTTTAGTCCAAAATATGTCTTGTGCAGTTTCAACAAATCAATGAATTGGACCCTTCGGGTAATATCGGGAACCACATTATAACGCATTGATTTACGTAATTCTATCAAATCGTTTTGTCCCCACACAAACACCATCGGCTGGTATTTTCTAACAATATTAGTAAAGTGTTGATAGAAATTTTGATAGGTCATCCCATTATCAATATTTATTTGAGAAATGTGGAGAAACTTTTGCGTACGGTCACTAATCGATTTGTATAAAACTGGTTTGATGAACATCGACTGCTCATCAATGGTAATTCCATTAGGATCAGTCAACACCATTCCAAACTGAATAATTTCCGAAACAAAATTTTCGTAATTTCGAAATGGGGGCATCGACATCTCAAAATCAATAAAAAGTTTGTGTTTTTGCGCATTGAGAATATTTTTAATGCCTGATTTTATGACACTTATATCATAAAAAATTCGCGGGTTTTGTCCGTTTGGATACATAATTTTTTCAATGTTTTCAACCTGATACACCAAAACACCTTTATAGCGCTTGGTTGCTTCAGATACGGTCATAAAAACATATATACCTAATGAGAAATATGCCATAAAACTGGAAAACATCCCCTTTGGCATATAAAAGTACTCAGTTCGCCGCCGGATTTTGATGGAAATAACCCTGATATCTTCAAAAACATTATGTAATGGTCCGTAAACATATCTTGTCATAAAAATCACCTGCATTCATTTTAACACAACCCGGAAAAAACCGATAGAAAAGTTTAATCCTCTGTTTCATTTATACTCCTTCAAAGCGATTTGTAAATTATCAATCGCGATGTTAGTAAGGCCAAGGGTTTTTAATTCTGGTATAGGAGCTTTTTTGATATTACTTATCGTTTTATATTTTTCTAGCAGCTTTTGTTTTGATTTTACTCCTATCTTTGGAATTGAATCGAGGATGGAAGCGAAAATCTGTTTTGTATGTTGGCTTCGATGATATGTAATCGCAAACCGATGAGCTTCATCCTGAATTTTAGATAAAAACACATACATATGCGAGTGTCGATCCAAAATTATTGGTTGTTCATCTAAGCCGATGATTGCATCGGTTTTATGCTCACTATCTTTCCTTAAACCAATGACCGGAATATCAAGATATAATTCCTTCAGTATCGTTTTGCATGCTCGAACTTGAGCAATCCCACCATCCATGACAATTAGATTGGGTTTGTCAGAGGCACCATTCATCAGCATCTTCTGATACCGGCGATAGATAATTTCCTTCATCGTACCGACATCATCTGGTTGAGTGACTGATTTAACTTGATACTTTCGATACTCCTTTTTGTCCGGCAATCCATTGGTAAAAACCACCATAGCCGAAACCGGATTTGATCCCATCGTATTCGAATTATCAAAGGCTTCAATTCGCTTTGGAGTTGCGATGCCAATCGTTTTCCCTAAAATTTCTGCCGATCCGACCGTATTAGCATATTTTTTTAAAAACAGATCCAAATGACTGTCAAGTTGAATTTGAGCATTTGCTTTTGCCATTTGAACTAGTTTAGCTTTCCCACCACGGGAAGGGGTAAAGCCTTTTTCTAAGAGAAATGGTTTTAAGAGGCTATAATCGATTCCCAAGGGGAGAAGCACCTCTTGAGGGAGCGGATTTTTCTGATAAAACTGAGCCAGATAATCCACAAACGTATCTTCTTGTGATTCAAAGTATTCAAAGATTGGCGAAATACTCATGACAATCTTGCCGGCACGCATAAAAATTGTAGTAATGGTAATATATGCTTCATTAGCGGCGAAATTGATTATGTCGCGATCCTTAAGATCGGGAAAAATGATTTGTTGTTTTTCAGTTGTCTTTTGTAAACTGAATATCATATCCCTTATTTCTTGAGCTTTTTCATATTCTAAGTGGGATGAATAATCATTCATGCGATTATTCAAGTCATTCAATAAATCTTGATTGTGACCGCCTAAAAAACGACATATTTGGTCAATTATTGCTGGATATTGGGTTTGTACTGATTCATCGATACATGGTCCAAGACATTGTCCCATATGAAAGTATAGACATACCTTCTTCGGCATCGCTTGGCATTTGCGCAGTGGGAAAATCCGAGATAAAAGATTAACGGTTTCTCTCGCTGAAGCGGCATCAGGAAAGGGACCAAATAGGTTCTTATTTTTTTTAGAAAACTTGCGAGTTATAATGAGCCGCGGATGCGTTTCATTGGTGACCTCGATGTAAGGATATGTCTTATCATCCATTAACATAATATTATACTTGGGTGAGTACTGCTTAATAAGCGATAATTCCAATAAAAAAGCTTCAAGTTCTGTGGCTGTAACTATAAAAGTGAAATCAGTAATATCTGTGACTAATCTTGTCGTTTTAGCGTCGTGAGATCCCACAAAATAAGTTTTAATACGATTTTTAAGGTTTTTCGCTTTACCAACATAGATAATATTACCCATCACGTCTAACATTTGATAACTGCCGGGAAGGTCTGGTATTGTCGTTAGTTTCGATTTGATAATTTCATTCATGGTCTCACCTGCCTTTTGTCAATAATTATACCAAAATAATGGCTTTATTTCAACGTTACGGTCTAAATAAAAACCCCAGATTATTTCCGGGGTTTTATCGTTTATTTGATGGTTTTTAGAATGGAATCAATTTTCATACCTGTTGCTATAGAATCATCGATTTTAAATACCAATTCCGGAACCTTTCGCATTTTGACACGAGCCGCAATCTGATTCTTAATAAAACCATTTGCTCGGTCTAATGCCTGTTGTGTTTTTTCGAGTTCTTCTTTAGAACCCAAAACCGTGTAATAAACAAACATATATGACAGTTCATTAGTGATTTTAACAGCGGTAATCGTAATGAAACCAAGATTATCTTTCACTTCATTACGCAAAATCATTGTCAGTTCACGTTGAACTAATGCTTCTAATCGATCCGTTTTAGGCATTTTCCTTCACCTCTTGCAATTCTGAGGCCTCAATCACATCATCGACTTTGATATCATTGTATGCTTCCACCATAATGCCACAGTCATATCCGGTTTTGACTTCTTTAACATCGTCCTTAAAACGTTTTAAAGACGACATTTTCCCCTCATGAATTACGATACCGTCGCGAATTATCTTGATTAAGGAATCCCGTTTAATGATTCCTGAGGTAACCATACAGCCCGCAATCGTACCCACCTTTGAAATTGTGAATGTTTCACGAACCGAAGCCTCACCGATTGTCTTTTTTTCAAAAACAGGGTCAAGCATTCCTTTCATCGCTTTTTCAATATCTTCTAGTGCTTCGTATATAATATCATACAAGCGAATCTCTACGCCTTTTGATGTGGCCGTATCTCGAACCGATGCTTGCGGACGCACATCAAATCCAATGATAATTGCATTGCTTGCTTCTGCCAAAGAAACATCAGTATCAGTAATCGCTCCAACGCCAGAACGAACAATATCAATAGATGTTCCTTCGACTTTTATCTTGTCGATTGCGCCTTTGAAAGCTTCGATTGATCCTTGAGTATCGGCTTTGATGATTAAACGCAATACTTTCTCGGTTCCCTCGGCTTTTTTAAAGAAATCTTCCAGTGACATTGATTTATTAACGCCTTTTTCCTCACGAATTTGTCGATCAGAACGTTTGAAAGCAATTTCTCGTGATTGCTTTTCGTCAGCGAAAACCATAAAAGCATCGCCAGCCATTGGGACATCGTTTAAGCCATATACAACAACAGCTGTCGATGGTTTGGCTTCAGTCATAGTTCGACCTAAATCATCACTCATGGCTCTGATTTTACCATACGTTGTGCCAACAACAAAAGCATCACCAACACGCAAAGTGCCATTGGAAACCAAAAGCGTGGCTACCGGCCCTTTGCCTTTATCTAGTTTTGCTTCGATTACGGATCCTGCGGCCAACCGAGCCGGATTAGCCTTCAGTTCCATCATTTCAGCCACTAATTGAATCGTGTCGAGCAGTTCAGTTACACCTGTTCCTTTTAAAGCAGAGATTTGGCAAAAGGGAACACTGCCACCCCAATCTTCGGCTAGCAGATTTAAATCAGCTAACTCTTGCTTGACTCGGTCAGGATTAGCCCCGACTTTGTCCATTTTATTTACAGCAACAATAATATTGCTTTTTGCAGCCTTTGCGTGGTCTAATGCCTCTTTAGTTTGTGGCATAACGCCATCATCAGCGGCCACCACTAAAATGACGATATCAGTGATTTTAGCGCCTCTAGCTCGCATTTCTGTAAAGGCAGCGTGTCCTGGTGTATCAATAAATGTTATCGATTTCCCATTTCTTGATACTTGGTATGCCCCAATATGTTGAGTAATGCCCCCAGCTTCGCCTGCAGTAATCCGCGAATGACGGATAGTATCAAGCAAAGTAGTTTTTCCATGATCTACATGACCCATAATAGTAACAACCGCCGGTCTTTCGACTAAACTATTAGGATCATCTTCAATGGTGAGTTCTTCAAATTTCGTCATATCCGTTTTGACTTCATCTTTTAATTCCAATCCATACTCCATAGTTAAAAGTTCGACAGTTTCTCGGTCGAGTGTTTGCGTTTGCGAAGCAAGGATTTTCATGAACATCAGTTTCTTAATGATCTCAGCGACAGGCCGATGTAGGGCTTCGGCGAAATCAAAAACAGTCATGCCATCCGTGTAGTAAATAACATCTGCCAGTGCCTCAACTTTTACGGGGGCATTAGGTTTTCTTTGTTCGACATATGGCTTTTTCTTCACATAAGCATTGGGCTTACGTTTATAAACTTGTTTCTTTTTGGCCATATCGTTCACCTCATTTTCTATTCGTTTGCGGTTCTTTGCAATAATAAAGCTAATTTTGCATCGGTAACAGCTAATACTTTGCGGTTTGTTTTCCCAATGGCTTGGGAGAGCTCATCACCGCTTAAAGACGTTATTAAAGGAACACAGTAAAACAATGCTTTATCTGAAATTCGTTTAATGGTTGTTGGCCCGGCATCAGCAGCTAAAAACACCAGACGAGCTCGAGATTTACGAATTGCATCCAAAACCATATCCTCTCCAGATATCACATAATTGGCTTTCTTGGTTAACCCAAGTGTTGACAATAATTTAGTTTTATTCATTGTTCACCAGTTTTAACATATCCTCATAAACAGTATCGGGAACGTTAATTTCTAAATGACGTTCTAGTGCTTTTGTTTTTTTTGCTTCCAGAATAACTTTTGTCGATCGGCACAAATATGCCCCGCGACCATTCGCCTTTCCAGTTAAGTCGACAAAAACAAGACCTTCAGGACTTTTGACAACTCTGAATAGCATTTTTTTTTCGAAACGTTCATTGGTCACAACACATTTTCGCATCGGAATTTTTTTAATTTTCATCAAAAATCCCTCCTTGAGTTACTAAAATGAAAGCCCTTGAATCGTTGCGTCTGCCACGGATTTAATATCGATCTTCCAGCCACTTGATTGCACTGCCAATCGTGCGTTTTGCCCTTTTTTACCAATAGCTAATGATAATTGGTCATCCGCCACAATAACAATAGCCGAATGTTCTTTAACATTGATGATGACCTTAAGTGCTTTTGCGGGAGTGATTGCAGCCGCTACCAATTCTTCCGCAACAGTACTGTGCTTGTATACATCAATTTTTTCGCCATTCAATTGCGTAATGACTTCATTAATACGGCTACCTTTCTTTCCCAAACAAGCTCCAACGGGGTCAACTTTAGGGTTATTGGATGCCACGCAGACTTTGCAGCGGTCTCCAGGATCGCGGGCCAGGCCCACAATCTCAATGGTTCCATCTGCCAATTCCGGTATGGCGTTTTCCATTAAGCGTTTGACTAAATTACGATCAGTACGCGAGACATACACTTTTGGTCCCTTAGTCGTTTGTTCTACTTTAGTGATATAAACACGGACTCTGGTTCCAACTGTCATATCCGAACTTAGAAGATCCTTAATAGGAATTGATGTTTCGGTGTCGTATCCAAGTGCTAGGGTGACAAAATCTTCATTTACGGAAACGACTTCTGCGATGATCATCTCACCGGTTTTCTCGGTGAAAATCTCAAAATTGCGGTCTCTTTCCAACTGTTTCAACCCTTGAGTCAAAATCTGCTTCGCACTTGAGGCGGCGATTCGACCAAAATCCTTAGGTGTTATTTTTTGTTCAATCACGTCGCCGACTTTAGCGTTTCGCTTCATAAGGCTAGCCTCTTCAACAGTGATTTGTGTTCCTTTTTCCACTTCAAGATCCACTTCTTCGACAACATTATATGTCGCAATAATTTGAATCTCGTATTTTTCTTCATTAAAAACAACCTTGGCGTTTTGTTGCCCGTCATAGTCTTTTTTATAGGCATTTAGTAGCCCCTTGCTAAAAACATCAAGGATCTTTTCTTTGGCAATGCCCCGTTCAGCTTCAATTTGTTCCAATGCTTTGAAAAATTCTTTACTGATCATGATAATCTCCTACATTTTTATCGCTAATCGGATCGCAGTAACGTCCAAATAGCTAATTTCGATAATTTTATTGCGGATTTTCAAGAAAATAATATCATTTTGAAACTTTATCAATTCACCATCAAGTTTCTGTTCGTAAGTTTCCAAATGAATATAATTGCCAATATTTTGCATAATTTCGGTTTGATTTCGCAATTTACGCTCAGCACCCGGAGAGGATACTTCTAATACGTATTCCTCAGGAATTGGATCAAGAGTGTCTAAAAATGGACTGAGTGATTCTGAGACTTTTATGCAATCATCAATGTCAATTCCATCGATCTTATTGATGCTTACACGAAGAATATTAGTCTGATTTTCCTTAACATATTCCAAATCATAAAGTTCATATCCAAGGTTATCTAAATGCGTGATAATCGGTGGTTTCAGGTCCTCAATCTGCATGGCATCCTCCTAAATTTCATTAAAAAGAGAGGGTCCGACCCTCTCTTGTAATCCTTATGCTCCTTTATGTTATCACATATTGAAATATAAAACAAGATAAAAAAGACGGATTTGGACAAATATCGCCATTATAGGCCCCTTTGCCATTAAGATAGTAAGCCTTCCTCTTGAGTATTTGAAACCATGTTATGAACTAAAATCAAATCAATACAGGGCAAGCAGATTATTTTAAGTGATACATTAAAATACCACCGGCAATTGCGACGTTCAAAGACTCAATGCCTTTAATTTCAATAAAAAGATTTTTTGTGGTTTTTGTCAAAATATCCTGGCGGACTCCTTGGGCTTCATTTCCGAGGATTAACCCAATTTGTTTGGGAATAATGGTTAGTTCGGCAAGCGGTATTCCACCATGCAAATCCGTTCCATAGTAGGTATACTCCGGATGAGCATCAATAAACGTTTTGAGCCGTGTTTCTAAATAATTGATTTTAAAAATAGCTCCTTGCGTGCTACGCAAAACTTTAGGATTGGTAATATCGACGCAATCTTCAGTGACAATTGTCTCAAATCCAAAAGCCAAAGCACTTCTGATCAGCGTACCCATATTTCCAGGATCAGAGATTCCATCCAAAAGCAATATTTTCTTATTTAAAACAGTTGTTTTGGGTATTTGACATATGGCAATTATCCCTTGAGGAGAATCCACTTGTGAGATTTTTTTCATGATTTTGTCAGTGACAATCACAGCTGGTTCAAATCCAGTATAATGTGAATCGGATGTGAAAACCTCATTACATAGTCCACTTACTATGGCTTCTTCCACCATATGTTTACCTTCGACAATAAACATTTTGGTCTCTTGCCGATATTTTTTATAACTGAGTTTTATCAGATTTTTTATTTTTTCATTTGTTACAGAAGTTATCTCCATAATATCACCATTTTTATTATACCATAAAAAAAGCGAGGCGCCAAAATAATAGGCCACCTCGCTAGATTTTAAGTTTTTTTTATTCGGCTTCCGGTCCATTTCCAAAGAACATAATAAGTTCTTCAATTAGTATATGGAATGCATCGATTTCCTCTAACTCGCCTGCTAATAAATTTTGAGGGTCGTATCCATCAATGACATCAGATTGAGTAACAAGATCATCAATTAATGTTTGAATTTCGATTATCTTAGCGTTAATATCAATAGTTCCATCATATGAGAAATTATACTTACCATCGAAGTAAAGTTGAATGCCGGTAGCAATAATGAAATCATAATCCAAACTATCGTCTCCCAAGACGGTGGTAAAGATGTTGGCGATTGCCACGGCACGAACAAGGTTGTCCATATCCGGCTCAACTCCATCAAGCGATGAGATAATTCCAATTTCAACTAATATTGTTTCAATTTTCGCTTCAGTTAGTTCATCAAGGAAATTGGTTAAAACATCAATCGAAAGACTTAAATCACTAACCCAATCTTCGATTCCCTCATTCCATAACAAGATGAGGTCGTCTTTTTGTGTTTGATCGATGTCGGTTCGTGAATTGATGAATGCTGTATTAATGCCCTGAACCAGTAATATGATTTTGTCGGCATCGGTGCCCTCAACATCAAGTGTGCTAAACAAGAGTTTTAGCGTCGCCGATAATCCTTGTGCAGCATCCAAAATCTCAAGCGCCGTCAAATCTTCTATTGCAACCGAACCATTCATCAAATCAATTATTAAATTAACAAAATCAGGATCGGCATTGATCAAGAGATTATCGATTTCATTCATCAAAATGACAGCCACATCGACAACCAGTTGTTCGTTTCCAGCCTCAGCGAGATAATTATAAATCACTAGCATCTGGGCTTGATCGGCAATTATTTGATTTTGTTCTTCCTGTAACCACATTATTTGGTTATTAATCCAATACATTTGATTATTAGTCCAATTGTGATTTAGTACCTTATTAAGCAGTTCCGCTCGATCAGTTAACATGCCATTGCGGGTTTGCCACCCAAGTGGTGCTAATTCCGGGGCTTGTAACAGATCAATTTGAGGAAGGAAAGTGCCATAATGGTAACTTAAGTATCCTTCCCAAGCTTCAATAATCGGTTGATAAACATTCTGTTGCTCAAACGATAATGAATCCCAAAGAACCAAGTAATTATTTTGTGCCGCATCGCGGTTGGTTTCGTCGGGGAATTCACCATAATTAAATAAGTAATATAGATCACGATAATTAATTAGATTTTGAATGATAGCATCATCATCGCCACTCCACCATTCACCATTTTCATTGCGTATCTGGTTCCACAGCAAATCGAAAACTATGTAATTGTCTATATCTTGGTACATCATCGTTTCTGCTGTCAAAGCAATTGCTTCAATTGGATCATCCATAACCAAAATCATGGAATGGATGTACGCAATGAAATTGGTAATTTGATCTTCTTCTAGATTATATTGGAGCAGCAGACTATCTGCTTGGGCTTGAAGATCAGCGATTTCAGCATCAATCTCAGTTAGGCGGACATCAAATATTCCACTATCAATTTGGAACGAAACGTAACCGATGAAGATTTTCGCTGCAATATTAGCAAGACTTTCCTTGGTAAAGCCTAACAGATTAAGTTTTAAATATACATCTTGAATGTCAGTTAGGGAGCCAATCGATGTGATGTCATCACCAAGTTGGAAAATCGACATAATCGCGAAATAAGTCGTCTTCTCATCTTCGTAACCTAAGGCATCAACCAACATCACAATAACTGCATCTGCCTTTTCCTCGGTCATGCCCTCGCCGTAACCAAACATGCTCAATATTGTCTGCACGAACTGATCGTGAGTATAACCAACCGGTTCAATATCAAGATAATTCTCGGGACCAATGGTAATAAACTGTTGAATCCACATGGCGCTCCCTATAAAATCATTCAGAGTTTCAAGTTGTTCAGCTGTTAGCAATTCAAAATCGTATAATGAAATCTCGCCAGCAGCGGTGATAATGTCTGTAAGCATAGCTTGTAAAGCCGTCTTCGCACCAGTGGAATCACCCATAAATTGAGTGGTAATGTCGAAGTACAAATCAATTCCATATCCCACTACTGCATTTATATCAAATGCTCCATCACCAAGAAGTTCATCAATCAGTATCGAAGCATTTAAAATCATCGAATAATCTAAGGATTCCATTTCTCCAAATATCAAAGCTTCGACCTGCTCAAAAACGATGGTTAATTTCACTTCATCAATCGTATCTAGTAAGTCTTTGATTTCGTAAAAAACAACTCCAAGTCCTTCGGTGTAATGATCTACAGCTGCTTCAAGCACGGTAATCATTGCCACTTTTTCAAGTAAAGGAGCATCGGTTGAATTAACGTATACGCCAATAATATCTTTTGCTAAATCTTTAAAATTGTTAACATCTGTTTCATCAACTGTAAAGCCGATCAGTCCCATAATGCTTGATAAATTGGCAATATAGTCTGATAAATCGGCCATTGTAACACCAGTATCCTCTAACGAAATTGAGCCATTAAACAGTCCTTGAATTGCATTAATCGTATCTGGATCTGCTAAGGCAGTAAGCATTGAAAACGTTGGTTCATCCAGATTCAGTGCCACATACTCAAAAGCATCGTACACCGATCCAAATAAGATTTTGACTTTGCCAAGATTAATTGGATCTGACAAATAGATTTGTAAATTAGTCATGAATTCATGATTAGCAATCAGTTCCGCCATCACTCTTTCACATTCAGTTATTTCATTTTCAAACATAAAAATGTAATTACTATATTCTTGATGTGGATAACAAAAGTCTAACATCAGTGAATTCAATACATTATTATCGTTATTATCAAAAACCCCAGATAATGCATTCTGTAAAGAATATCCATTGCAATAGTACTCATTCATCATGCTTTCATAAAGGTTCAATTTAGTCATGTACATATTGTACTCATCGGGATCCATGCCACTCATATAATCTGAAAGATAATTCTCATATTCGGCTTGCACTGTGTAATTCAAATCCACATATTTAGCATAAAGGGCCATGTTTTTATAGTCTCGGATTTGTTCCCAAGTGTACCAATCCCAATTTTCGTTATTTTCGGCATAAGCATTTAACATATTATTGAAAATAGTATTAGTTTCAATTTGCGCAATTTCAGCATTGAAAACAGCAGCACACGCCTCCTGATTCTCAACAGTTGTCAATAAGGCGCAATACTCAAGAGCGGCAGTATCAATGTCTGAAAGCATTTCTTCATAAAACAAAATCTGTGATTCATTATACAAAATTCGCTCTTCAAAATAAGTAATATCAAATCCATCAACTTCAGAATCGATCTGAATTACAAGATATCTTAAGAGTGTATCAATAATCATCTGACGGGTAAATCCATAAGTTAAACTAATGCTTTCAAACCAGTTTTCAAAATCCGCTTTCGAAGCAATTGTGAAGGACTCCATCACACCAATTCCATTTGTGATTATGGCCATCGTATCTTCATCGGACTCAGTATCAAGGATTGATTTAATAAAGCAGATTTCATTGGCAATCTCTTGATTGGTCGGAATATATTCACCAAATTCATCTTCATAGTACATCATGTCATATATAAATTCATATAAAACTGTTAAATGGAAAGTTGCTATAATATCCATGTCAGTTTCAACATTGGAATAATCAAGATTCCATCCCATGAACATATAATTGGTTTTCGCTGGTTCTTCAGGGGCAGTAGCTGCGGTTCCATAATCAACTGTGGATGTCCCGAGTTCTGTTGTCCCATCTTCATCATAGAAAGTAACCGTATACTGATTTTTGACGGCACTAAACAGCGCATTGACAGCGATATTGGCTGTCACATTGGTAATCGGTGCACTCCAATCAGTAAATGTATATGTCCATTCCGCAGTAGCTAATTTGACCGGCGTAACTGGGGCAGTAGCTGCGGTTCCATAATCAACTGTGGATGTCCCGAGTTCAGTTGTCCCATCTTCATCATAGAAAGTAACCGTATACTGATTTTTAACGGCACTAAACAGCGCATTGACAGCGATATTGGCTGTCACATTGGTAATCGGTGCACTCCAACCAGTAAATGTATATGTCCATTCCGCAGTAGCTAATTTGACCGGCGTAACTGGGGCAGTAGCTGCGGTTCCATAATCAACTGTGGATGTCCCAAGCTCAGTTGTCCCATCTTCATCATAGAAAGTAACCGTATACTGATTTTTAACGGCACTAAACACCGCATTGACAGCGATATTGGCTGTCACATTGGTAATCGGTGCACTCCAATCAGTAAATGTATATGTCCATTCCGCAGTAGCTAATTTAGTTGGCGAAGCAGGGGCGGTAGCTGCGGTTCCATAATCAACTGTGGATGTCCCAAGCTCTGTTGTCCCATCTTCATCATAGAAAGTAACCGTATACTGATTTTTAACGGCACTAAACACCGCATTGACAGCGATATTGGCTGTCACATTGGTTATCGGTGCACTCCAACCAGTAAACGTATATGTCCATTCAGCAGTAGCTAATTTAGTTGGCGAAGCGGGGGCAATGGCATCGCCACCACTGGCAACAGAAACAGTAGCGATTAGTGTTATTCCATCTTCCTGATAAAAGGATACTGTAAAATCGTCTATTGTTGTATTGGTAGTAATTTCGGTCGTTACATTATCAGTGGTTGTTAAATCTGTAGGAATCGTAATGTCGGTCGGTATAGTAATGTCGGTCGGAATCGTAATCTGAGTTCCAAACCAGTCACATCCCACTAAAAAAGCACTAATAAAAAATAACGCAAATAAATAAATTAACCGCTTTTTCATTGTTATTTCCTCCTTGTTTCTTTGTGTGAAATAGTCCCTTACTTTTTTACTATATCATCATAAATCCAAAAAATCTATATGAGATTCGATAAATTTAGCGTTATTATATATATATTTATATACAAAAAAAACCGCCGCCATAAGGCGACGGTTAAAAAAAGATAAAAAATAATGTTTTTGAACTAGTCCACTAAATTCCAGTAATTAGAACCCAGTTCCGTTTTGGTCATGTACGCAAAATCACTTGCCATGTCAAACATTTGAATCTTGTTATTTGATATGGTGTAGATATAATTACCGATTATAACCGTTCTTTCAATCGAATCCCAATACCAATAACTCCCATTATATATATCCTCATTCATGTGTGATAAAGTAGTAATTAATTCTAAAGATCCCGAATGATTTACTTTAAAAACGTAGACATTTTGTGAGCATGCATTATATCCGTTATAGTATTCGTAAATTGGAATCGCAACGTAAGTAAAATCCTCTCCTTCGGGTGTAAATGACATGAATGCTTTATGATCCCAAGAAACGTTTGTATAACTGTATTCGCCGGGAGCCAAATAATAATCAAGAGCTGTCAGCCCATCCTCATTGGTTAGGTAGAGCTCCACCTTAACACCTGTAAACCAAGAACGATCACCATCCGTCTGTGAAGCTCGACCAACACCCAATAATAAAGTATCACTAATAACATGAACGTAATCGTTGACTCCTTCTTCATGCAGTTCATCTGCAAGTACTGGGTTTGCCGGATCTGTCAGAATGATCTTGTACATTGGATCACTTTGAAAGGCGGTAATAACATAGGCAATATCGTTAGTGAAGCGGACGGCATATATTCGTTCATTAGGTAAGCCCAAGCCACCAAGTTCACTAATTTTCGTCATTGTATCTACTGAAGTTGCATCAAGAACAAATAACGAATTTTCGATTTGCATGGAACCAGAATCATAATTGTAATTGGTCGTTGCAATGCGGAATGTTCCATCATATTCATCCATTGAGAATTGGTTAAGTGGACATCCGGAAACCTGCGCGATAGCTTGAAAAACTAAACTATGGTCTTCATCAATACCAAAACGAAGGACATAAGTTGAATAGTCGTACCAGCCAGTCGATTGATCATATGTATACCGATATGTCACAGTATAAAGGTTGAACAGACTCATATATATTTGATACGAACTACCAATATAAGCATTGACTACTGCCGGGGCATCATCAGAAACCGAAAACGAGACCAACATCATGTAATTTATTGAGTAATTATCGTTAGGCATAACATAAATATTTTGCGCTGGCAAATTGATATCTTCGGTTCCATAGTAAGAGTCACGATACACAGGATAGTAAGCTTCATCAGCGGCAAATCCATAGTTGATGACATAATTGTTCATTGATAAGTACACATACCCATCAATCATCCTAGCATCATTAATATACGAGTTGTCAAAGAACAACTCTTTGGAGATGGTCGGTTCAACTGTCTCACTGACTTCACTGACATCAAAGACAATGACTTTAGCGCCATAACTATAATGATACCAGTAGTAAGTATCCTCACTGTTTTTGGATTCTGTATAAGTATATTGATATGCCAGTAAAACAATATGCCCATCTTCTAAGAACATTCCGGATAGATATCCATTATCCATCTGATATGTATATTCGATGGCCAAAGTATCAGCGTTTATTATGAAGAAATTTTCCCAATTGCATATATAGATGTGATATCCATCGGTTAAGACGGTATCATCTTCTGCGACACCTTCCACCTGAAAGTTTGATTCACTATGAGTCCTGTCAACCTGAGCTGTGGTATCGGTTGATTCGTTTGCATATGATGCATCAGCCGTCATGATGCTAACCGAACCGGCATTCTTGAAAAGATAACCTTGTTCAGTTTCATCATATATCGTTGATAAATAGGCTTTTAATTCTTCATAGTTATTAAAGTTCTCGATGTTTGTCGCAATTGGCAAATCAGTAATGTCTTTGGTAGTTTGTTCCACCTGACCACATGCCATTAAACCAAAAATAGTAAAAGAAAAAAGAAAAATTAATAATGTCCGTTTCCAAAAAGACAAGTTTCTCATTTTTTGACCTCCTTATTTGCTTTACATATATAAAACAAAGTCAAGCGTCATTCTATTGGTGAAATGTAAAAAAAAAGACAAAGTATCGCTACTTTGTCAATTCAATGAATAAATCAATGTCTTGCTTAATCAACTCCAAGGAGCCAATCCAAAATGCTTTTTTGGTTACATCAATCCCTGCCATTTTTGCAGTATCTTCAACCGTACTACATCCCGTGGCTTGAAGAACTAGATCATATTTAGCTACGAAAGCTTGGGGCTCCTTCAAATACTGAGCATATAGGCCCTTAGCAAATAACAATCCAAACGCATATGGGAAGTTGTAGAAACTGAGACCACCACTGTAATAATGTGATTTGTTTAACCACATATATGGATGCATGAAATCTGGATCAAGTCCATCACCGTAAGTTTGCTTTTGAGCATCAATCATCATGTTTTTTAACTCATTTTCATCATAAATTGTCGACTTACGTCCGGTAAAAACGTTACTTTCAAATATGAAGCGTGACAAGATATCCACAATTACTTGCGTATAATCTTGAATTGAGGACTCAAGCAAACTAATTCTTTCATCATTTGATACCGCGTCGCGTAAAGCAGCTTTATTAACGATTGTCTCACAGAACGTTGAAGCTGTTTCTGCTACAGGCATCGTGTAATCAGCGTTTAAGATTGTGTTATCGAAGATGCATTCTCCATGATATGCATGACCAAGTTCGTGAGAAATGGTGATGACATCGCCAAACATTCCTGTGAAATTTGTCAGTACTCGGCTTTCTTTCAATGGATGAATATTGTCACAAAAAGCCCCTCCCACTTTCCCTTCACGGGGTGTGAAATCAATCCATTGCTCTTCAAAAGCTTTCTTAGCCATAAGGTACAAGCGTTCATTAAAAGTACGGAAGTTTTTCAAAATATAATCCTTAGCTTGAGGAATTGTGAATGTAGTCGCATTCTTACCCATGGGAGCGAACAAGTCATAAAACGGCAATCCGTTCCTATGACCTAACAATTCGCCTTTACGCTTCAAATACGCGCGGAACACCGGTAAATACGATTTACATACATCAATCATCGTATCAAGCGTTTCCCGTTTCATCCGACTTTTTATAAGTGCCTCATCTAGCGGCGAAGCATACCCACGCAATTCTGAAAGTGTGTTTACTTCGCCTTTGATTCCGTTTAAGGCAAAGCAAACTGCTTTTTCAACTTGCTTATAACTGTCGATTTCCGCGTAATATGCCTTTTTTCGTACTTCGCCATCGGAATCATACGCTAAATTTCTGACTTGAGAAAGCGTTATTTTCTTTCCTTCATAATTGACTGCTAGCGTTGAAGTTAATAACGCTTGGAGTCGGTGCCAAGAACTTGAGCCGGTTTGTTTTAATTTACTAACAAGCATTTCCGTTTTTTCGTCAAGCATATATTTCGCATTTGTAACAATTTCATGGAGATAAAATTCATGTTCTTTAAGAAATGGATTTTCCGCAATATCCGCATCTAGTTCTGGGTAACTGGCAACCCATTTTTGAAATACCGTGTTAGTTTTAGTTAACTCAGTAAATTTCATACTTAGCGTGTTGGCATACTTATTAGCTTGTATGTTAGTGGAATTGGTTGCTTGATTAAGTTGACAAAATGTAAATAGCTTAGTTGCTAATGTTGTAAATCTAATATCAGTCTGAAGAAAATTGGTTAATTTAGTAGCCTTTTGATTATAATCCTGAAATGCTTGTTCCGCGGTTTCATTGATATTTTTGATTAATTCATCCATCAGTTTGAGATCTTCAAGAAATGCTAAGTCCTCAAAGCCTTGATACAACTTTTTTAAATCCCATTCGTACATGATTGTCCCTCCTTGTTTTAGATAATCTTTCTTTGTAATACAATATATCATCGATTCTTTTTCATCACCGTTATGAAGTTTTGATATCCCTGTCTTTTGAAATATAAAGCCACATTTCTCGATAACTCGTCGGGATTTATCATTGCCAATAAAATGTTTAACATATAATGTATCAATTTGACAATCAGAAAAGGCAAAACTAATAACGGCTTTTACGGCCTCAGTCATCAACCCTTGCCCTTCATATAAAGTCGAAAGAACATAACCGATTTCCCAACTGATGTTTCCTTGCAGATCAATCCGATTATGAAGTCCAACTGATCCAATCACTTTTTGACTTTTCCGTTCAACAATAGCCCAAACATCATCATCCTTTATAAACTTTTGCACGATACTAAGTGATTCCGTCAATGATTGGTGTGGGTTCCAGCCTGCATTGGGTCCAACAGTTGGCAAAACCGCATATTCATATAAGTCATGGACATCACTGATTGTCCATGATCGCAGTATTAATCGCTGAGTCTCAATGGTTTTCATGATTAAAACCCGCTTGGACGGTGAGGCCCATACCAATGATATCAAAATGCTTTCCTGCTTTTAGCATCAACGTTTTCGTGTTGATGATTGCTTGATCAATCTTTGATTGGTAATCAAATAAGGTTTCGTAGTATTCCGTCATCTCAACATTGGGGCGGATTACTGGATTTTTTGGCAAATATACTGTGCAACAATCTTCAAATGGTCGATTTGATATTTCTATTGTGCCAATATCTTGAGCTATTTTCATCGTCGTCAATTTATCAAAAACTGCCAGGGGACGAATGACTAAAGCTTGAGTCACTAAATTGATGCATTTCATGCTTTCAATCGTTTGGGACGCTACCTGCCCAATTGATTCGCCATTGATGATGCATAGACAATCGTTCTTCTTCATGATTGTTTCGGCGATTCGATACATCATTCTGCGCATTACTGTGATGATATATGATTCTGGTATGTTGGCGATGATGTCACTGTGTAATGACGCAAACGGAACTAAATGAATTTTAATCTTATCGTGGGGAGCATATAGTGCTAACACCTCGACTAAATCGATGGCTTTCTGAACTGATTCAATGGAAGTCATTGGCGTTGATTCAAAATGGATGCACTCAATTTCAACACCTTGTTTCATTGCTAAATACCCTGCCACGGGCGAATCAATCCCCCCCGATAGCATTAGCAACCCTTTACCACCAATACCAACAGGATAACCACCCATTGCTTTGATCTGCCCAATAAACAGATAAGCACCATCGTTGCGAATTTCAACACTTAGTGTCAATTCCGGATGATGAACATCAACGATAAGATTCTTAGCAACAGATAGAATCTTACCGGCCACAACCAAAGTTATTTCCTGACTTGTTAATGGATAGTTTTTGTCTGCTCGTTTGGTTTCAACCTTGAATGTTGTTGGTAAATTATGCGTTTTTTCTGCAATCATTTCCAAAGCTAACTGGACAATCTCATCCATGTTAACAGCACATTTGGATATTAAACTATACGAATAAAGTCCCGATACTCGGTTTAAACGTTCGATAACGGTTTGGGGATCATTATCATGTAATAGTATATATATCCGATCATGTCGAAAATCATATCCGACATTAATGCCTGCTAGTTTTTCGCGAATTAGATGATTGGCTTTATCGATGAAATACTTGATATTTTTACCTTTTAAATTCAAGTCCCCGTAGCGGACAAGTAGCCGTTCGTACATGCTTAATCCCTCTTTTTTGTTTCTCTCTTATTTTAACATAAATATTGCGTAAATAAGCCCAATAAATTATAATTGTGATGGTGATATTATGTTTACAAATTCACAACTTTCGAAAAACCAAGCCTCAAACTATGATTTATTACTTGATAATCTCAAAGGTTATTTAGATAAAGACGTCCCGATTATCTCGAACTTAGCAAATATGTCCGCGATTATTCGGTATTTTTTTGATGATATTAATTGGGCAGGTTTTTATCTTGCAAAAGATGACCATTTACTGCTCGGCCCCTTTCAAGGGTTGCCGGCTTGCACACAAATTCCTATGGGAAAAGGAGTTTGCGGAATCGCTGCCAAAAATCAAAAGCCATTGATAATTAATGATGTCGCGGATTTTCCCGATCATATCGTTTGTGATTCAAACTCACGTTCGGAAATCGTCATCCCCATCATCAAAAATAACACCCTTTTTGGTGTGCTTGATCTTGACAGTCCTTACCTCGCTCGTTTTGGTGAAACAGAGCGATTAATCTTGGAAAAAGCCGTCGCGCTTTTGGTTGACATCCTTTAGCGATTAGTATATAATATACCCTGCGCATGTAATAAAAAGCAGTTGTATTCGTCATCTTTACGATTTGATTGTTCCAATCGGGGTTTGGAAGTAGTGTTAACTGCTTAACATGAAACCATTTAAACAATCAAGCTAAGGAACAAGGATACTCCTTACCTATTACGCGTAAATATAGGAGGACAATATATGTCGAGATTTACAGGTTCAAGTTGGAAAGTATCGCGTCGTTTAGGATTTTCGGTTTCCGAAACCGGAAAAGAAATTCTAAAACGTCCCTACGTTCCTGGACAACATGGTCAAAAACGCATCAAATTATCTGAATACGGCACTCAACTTCAAGAAAAGCAACGCGTTCGTTTCACCTATGGTGTCAACGAAAGACAGTTCCGCAAAACTTTTAATGAAGCTAAAAAAATGGTTGGCAAACAAGGTTCAAACTTCCTCTTCTTATTGGAATCACGTTTAGATAATCTTGTCTATCGTGCTGGATTTGCTAAAACCAGACAACAAGCCAGGCAGTTAGTAAACCATGGACATTTCCATGTCGATGGTAAAAAAGCTGACATTCCCTCAATGCGGATTAAACCCGGACAAGTCATTACCGTCAAGGAATCGTCAAAGGATTTGGTTGTCATAAAAGAAGCATTAGCCGCGGTAGTATCGCGTGTTGAATTCGTTTCATTTGATGATAACAAAGTCGCTGCCACATATGTTAGATTACCTGAAAGAGCTGAGATTCTTCCAGAAATTAAAGAAAATCTAATCGTCGAACTTTACAACAAATAAGTTAAAAGCGCATTCCCCGAAATGCGCTTTTTTTTATAAAAAAATCGCTCGGTTTTTACCGGGCGATTTCTTACTCAACTTTTATTCTGCAGGAGTTTCTTCAGAAAGTTCTCCACAGATTATCAATAATTGATCAATAGTTGGAACTCCGCCTGCCAAATCAAAGAAATAATCAACAGGAACGCCTTCCTCGACTGTCTCACCAGTCGAATAGGAAAGATTCATTGGTGAAGACATAACCACGATAGCTCCATTTGGTAAAACCAAAATTTGGATTGAACAAGCTCCACCACCGGATGGTTCACCGATCGTTTTAGCATAGCCGCCTTCAGTAGCTAATGCGGCAAACAAATTGGCGGCACTGAACGTGTATTCCGAGGTGATAATGAAGAATTCAGCGTCAATAGCCATATCTCCAGCAACATCATAAGTCGTTGAACTGTTAGCCCCAAAGGTGCTTGAATACATCGATATGTCATCGTTGGTGAGATAATTGAGTAGATTTAAAACTCCGGCTAAAACCCCACCTCCATTACAAGATATATCCAAAACGACATAGTCGACATTGGCGGCAGCGATACTTGCCATATCCCGTTCAATCTCCGTTTTGAATTCTTCGGTGAAACTGGTTATTTGATAATATGCTATGTTATCTTGAATCGTCAATGTAAAATTAGAAGCTAAATCACATCCACAATCCCAATACGCAGCCGAATGAGTCTTGATGTATGTAGGATAATCAGCATACACTTGGTAGTGTTCATATTCCGGACGCGTTGACCCTGATGTGACTACGGAAGTGTGAAGATCTTCAAAGGTCTCGATAAATTCATATAGTTTATCATAGAAATTCAATCGAGTATACCCAGCAAAATTATCGGCGACATAGTCGATAAAACTGTCAATATTTTTATAATCCTTCAAACCGTAGAAATTATCAAAGGCAAAAGCTAAGAAATTGACCGATTCTGTTGCCATGGTATTTGTGTAATTATATGTGCTGGCTTTGACCAGGTTATATAAATTGTCACCTTCAACAGCATCGGGAATGTCATATGCTTGGTAAGTATCAAAGCCATACAGATAGTATGTACCTAGTGTATCATCTTTATTAGTAATGACATCAAACATTCCTCCTGTCAAAAGGAGATTGGCTAATGACAGCGGAACGGTATACAATGTTTTTCCCTCGTATTCGACAATTCGGAAAGTAAAACCATAGTTTAAGACATTCGCATAAAATTCTGGCAATGGTTCACCATATGAGGCGACAACATCCAAGCCTTCTGAAAATGAGGTTTCGGTATTGCCCGCGAAATAATCGAAACTATCAACACTCGGAGCAGAAATAGTCATATCTTTAAAGTCAAAAATAACATATTCAGTAAAGACCGACTCCTCGAGTCCGTATTCTATCATTTCTTCTGGTGTATATTCATAATAGATGAAAACCTTTACTGTGTGATCATCAATAACCTCGACTTGGGTTGTGTCGTCAATTAAACCCGAAAGCAAAGCAATGAATTCTGATAGATCAACATATGGAACTCTCAGTTTATCACTGTAGATATACATATTGATGTTTGTTCCACAAGTATCACTGACAAATTGGGTTGAATAATTAATAAATGCGTAGTCCGTCGGAGTAAAGGATAACTGTGTCCATTTTGCATACAATGTAATATCTTCTGCTGGAATGTTTGACACAGGTATTAAAAGTTCCTCATCTTGGAACCAACCATCAAATAAATATCCAACTCGGCTCATGCGATAGTTTGATAGTGCGGTGTCATAATCAAGTTCTGAATCCGCCATTTCCTCGCCGCCATTTTCTACAAAAGTAACCGCATATTGATTGACGTTGTATACAGCGGTAATGGTAATGTCATTTGCCGGCATCGTCGATGGTAGTGTGTTACTCCATTCAAAAAATGTATAGCCAACTCGACTTGGATTTCCAGGAATGACAAAAGTACTTAAATCGGCATTATATACAACCGTTTCAGTTGCGATTACCGTTCCATCATGGTCAGCATATTTTACCGTGTATTCATTAATACTCCAATTGGCATAGATTGTGATGTTACCAGCTGGCATGGTCGAAAAAACAAAAGGAATGGAAAATTCGGCATCTTGGAACCAACCAACAAAAGTATGACCAACAAAGGTGATAGCAGGTGCCGTAATGACTGTGTCGAAATCTTGTGTTAAATTTGCAATTTCAACTCCACCATTTTCTTCAAAAGTGATTGTATATTGATTGATGGTATAGACAGCAGTTAATGTTATACCTTCTGCTGGCATCGTGGCTGGTAACGTAGTATCCCAACCACTAAATGTATAGCCCACTCGTGTTGGATTTGTTGGCGCAGTGATCGTGCTTAAGTCCGAACCAAAATCCACAATCTCACTATGAATCACAACCCCATTGTAATCTTGGTAATTTATCGTGAATTCATTAGGAGCCCATTTAGCATAAAGAGTAATATTATTTGCCGGCATAGTATCAAAGGTGAATTCAGTGACGAATGCTGCATCAATATACCAACCGACAAAACTATGGCCTAGTTTTGTTGGAACTTCTGGTGCGGTAATAGCAGTGTCATAGTCTTGAGATAGGTTTAAAACTTCGCTCCCACCGTTTTCTTCAAAAGCGATTGTATACTCGTTGACTTCCCACTTGGCATAGATGGTGATGTTTTCGGCTTCTTTGTTAGTAAAAACATATGGAATTGTAAGTTCTTCATCTTGGAACCAGCCAACAAACGTGCTTCCTTCTTTGGTTATGGTTGGGGCCGTTACAGCAGTTCCAAAGTTTTGTAGTAGATCAGTAACATCGGTTCCACCATTTTCTACGAAAGTGATTGTATACTGATTAACTGCCCATTTTGCATATAAAGTGATGCTTTCTGAAACAATACCATCTGCAAATGACCATTCATCAAGAAGGATAATATCATCGCCAGAAATGACGCCTGTATACCAACCGTCAAATGAATAACCATTTTTTTCAACTATGGGAACAGTTAGTTTGCTACCAATTTCCACTTCAATTGATGCAACTTCACTTCCCCCCATGGAATCATAATTGATGGTTACATTTCCTGTGGGATTACAACCAAATAATGCTAATCCTAAAACTGACATGGTTACTAAAAAGACTAAGCTCCGTAACAAGTTTCTCATTATTTTTCCTCCAAATATATTTTAATATCCGTATTTAAGATTTTATCATAAAGATAAGAGGATTCCAAGTCTTTATAAGAAAAAATCGGATTACTCCGATTTTTTTATTTCAGTCTTTTCATTGCTGCGTTAGTCATATATATAAAGTGGTCAGGATTTAATGAGGCACCCCCGATTAAAACTCCATCAATATTTGCCTTCGACAATAATTCGTCGATATTACCCGGATTAACCGAACCACCGTATTGAATTCTTATTGCCTCTGCCACATCGGCTCCGTAGACTTCACCAATTACCGAGCGAATATAGCCACAGGTCTCATCAGCCAAATCAGCGGTTGCCGTCTTACCAGTTCCAATCGCCCAAATTGGTTCATAAGCAATAATTATCTTCTTCATATCTTTGGCATCGATATTGACAAATCCTTTCATGATTTGCGAATGCAAAATTGCGTTAGTCGACCCGTTTTCACGTTCTTCAAGATGCTCACCAATGCAAACAATAGGAATAAGGTCGTTACGCAAGGCCGCAACAATCTTCTTGTTAACGATTTCATCGGTCTCATAAAACATCGCTCGACGCTCGCTGTGACCAATAATCACATAATCGACATTATAACTTTTTAACATCGGTCCCGACACTTCACCGGTAAAAGCTCCCTCGTCGGCGTAATGCATATTTTGGGCGCCAATCCGTAAATTATCTCCTTGGCGCTTAATTAAACAACGCATTAATGGTGCTTGTGCGCATATGACAGAATCAACATCCTTAATAGATGGTACCCCATCGCTTACTTTTAAGATGAAAAACAAAGCTTCATCACGGGTTTTATACATTTTCCAGTTTCCGGCGATGATTGGTTTTCTCATGATAATCTCCTTTTGGATTCTAAAACATGGGTGGGGTGCTAATCCAAAGCACAACCGCCCTTTTCTTGGTTTGATTTTCTAAACCATGATTTTTATTTGCATTATAATAAAATGTCTGACCTTTTGCTACTTTGAATTTTTTTTTGCCGATTTTTAAGATCAATTCTCCCTCAAGCAAATATCCAAATTCTTCACCAGCGTGAGGTTCTTCATCATATGATCCACCTGGTTCGAGTTCTAAAAGAATCGGCTCCATTTCATACTTTTGAGCGTTCGGAACGATCCAACTTATTTTGACTTTTTTTTCCAAATCGATTTTTTCGAAGAATTCATCTTTGGTAAAAACATACTGTTCTTCCTGACCTTCATGAAAAAAATCAGCGAGATTAGTTCCTAAAACTTCAAGGATATCTTGAAGTGTTGCAATTGAAGGGCTGGTTTTACCTTGTTCAAGTTGGGATATGAAGCCTTTTGATAATTCCGATCGATCAGCTAGTTCTTCTTGAGTTAATCCGTTTTCTAACCGTATTTCCCGAATTTTATTACCAATTAATGACATGTTAGTGATGGCACCCACATGAACAGGGTTCGTCGTCATCGAGAACTTCTACACCGGGGAGATTTTTGCCTTCTAAATACTCCAACGAAGCGCCGCCACCAGTCGAGATATGAGTAAATTTATCACCGTATCCCATTTGAATCGCCGCCGCTGCTGAATCACCACCGCCGATAATCGTTTTTGCATCTTTCATGTTGGCTAAAATGTCACAAAGTTCTTTGGTTCCCTTCGCAAAGTTCGAGAAT
>Ga0265297_10002424_pt1 | contig 38017 bp, 29 predicted proteins | sample Munlanlwell13791_FD_192502 | JGI IMG/M metagenome (GOLD analysis project Ga0265297, IMG submission 192502) | Leachate microbial communities from a municipal landfill in Southern Ontario, Canada - Leachate well 137-91 | ecosystem: Engineered > Solid waste > Landfill > Unclassified | place...
TTGATATTCACCTGTTTCATAGTTATATGTTTTCAACAGATAACCACGCAAAGCATCCATAACGGTAGCAGATGGACGAGCAACATTATTCGAACCGTCAGTATATTGATTTGAAGGAGTTGAAGCAATGCGCGAAGGACCTGGTTCAACTGAGTCATCAAACTCAACATTTAAGAAGAAAAATAATTTGTCTTTAATAATAGGACCACCTACACGTGCTCCATAAGTTAATCTTTGAGAATTACTTACTTCAAACTCAACATCACCAACCTTAGTACCAACGAAATTTTGATTACTGAAGTATGTGTACGCTGAAGCAGAGAATTCATTAGAACCGGAACGAGTAACTGCATTAATTGAGCCACCTGTAAAACCACTTTGACGAACATCATAAGGAGTAATAGAGATAGAGACTTGTTCAAGTGCATCCAAAGAAATAGGAGAACCGTTTGCCGGAAGGTTTGTTCCAATACCGAAAGCGTTATTGAAAGCAGCACCATCAACAGTCACAAAGGATTGACGGTAATTACCACCACCAACATAAGCGTAACTTCCTGACACATATGCCTGAGGAGTCATTTTTAAAAGATCGTTTACACTGCGGCTTACAGTAGGTACGTTTTGAATTGCACGAGCATCAACAGATGTCATAGCACCAGAACGGTCAGATTTCATATTTGAATTGACAGCTTCTGCTGTAATTATCAACTCCTCCAATCCAATAGTTTCTTCCTGCAATTCCTGATTGATAACAAAGTTATCAGCAAGAGCCACATAGATACCGGTAGTTTCAACTGTACGATAACCCATAAGCTGTATTTTTACAGAATAAGGGCCACCGGGAAGAATGTTCATAATACGATAATTACCAGAATTATCGGTAATAGAGTAATACTGAGTACCTGAAGCAGTGTGAGTAGCTATAACAGCAGCACCGGAAATACCACCTTTTGCATCAGTAATTTTACCACTCATTGAAGAGGTTGTAACCTGAGCGAACATAAGAACGGTCATAAACAACCCTAAAGCCACCATGGCAAATTGCCTAATTGTTTGTTTCATAGTTTTTTTGAATAATTTTTAGATATATTATGAGGCAAAAGTAACAAATCGACTTCGATTTGCCCAAAATATTTATAAAAAGTTGCAATAGTGTCAATTTATTTTTCAACAAATATTTTTTTTATTGTTGAAAACATTAATACCTTTGCAGTGTTAGAAATCGGTGGACAGATTTGACTGCTTGCGACCACGTAAAAAAATGCTAAAACGAACTTGCTTCGGCATAACTTGTCAAATCTATTCTACGATAAGAAAGATTTGATTTTTTTATTTATAATACTAAGTTATGTCATACTTATTTACATCAGAATCAGTATCTGAAGGCCATCCTGATAAGGTTGCCGATCAGATTTCAGACGCAATCCTTGACGATTTTCTTCGTCAGGATCCAGAATCGAGAGTCGCTTGTGAAACTTTCGTAAGTACAGGACTTGCCGTTATTGGCGGGGAAATCACCACACATCACGCATATGTTGATATTCAGGCTGTTGCAAGAGATGTCATCAGAAAAATAGGATATACAAAAAGTGAATATAAATTCGACGCTGATTCATGCGCAATATTATCTGCACTTCATGAACAATCCGCAGACATTGCCCAAGGTGTTGACCGTGCAGAACAGGGAGCCGGAGATCAGGGAATGATGTTCGGATATGCCTGTTCTGACACTGAAGAATATATGCCACTAGCTTTAACTCTGTCACATATTGCACTTATTGAATTGGCAAAAATAAGAAGGGAAGAAAATTCCCGCATGCCGTATCTCCGACCTGATGCAAAAAGCCAATTTACTATTGAATATGACGAAAATAACGAGCCAATACGTGTCCATACTATTGTTATATCAACTCAACACGATGAATTTGCAGACGACAATACAATGTTGAAAAGAATCAGAGAAGATGTAAAAAATGTCCTGATTCCACAAATTATTGCCCGTCTGCCAAAAAAGACGGCCGAACTATTCAAAGATGATTATATTTTACATGTAAATCCTACCGGAAAATTTGTTATTGGAGGCCCACATGGAGACACCGGTCTTACTGGAAGAAAAATAATTGTTGACACTTATGGTGGCAAGGGAGCACATGGAGGTGGGGCTTTTTCGGGAAAAGATCCCAGTAAAGTTGATCGTTCAGCTGCTTATGCCGCACGATATATCGCAAAAAATATGGTAGCGGCAGGCATTGCCAAAGAAATGTTAATTCAAATCGCTTACGCTATCGGAGTAGCTAAACCGGTAAGTATTTTTGTAAATACTTACGGGACAGCAAAAGTTAATAAAAGTGATGGAGAAATAGCAAAAATAATAAGTGATATTTTTGATCTCCGCCCGGCAGCAATTATTGAAAAATTCGGGTTAAAAAATCCTATTTATCAAGCTACTGCTGCATATGGGCATATGGGAAGAGATCCTTATGAAAAAGAGGTAGAATTAATCAGAGAGGGAAAGTCCATCAAAAAGAATATTCAGTTCTTTGGTTGGGAAAAACTTGATGCAGTAGCTCTATGCACCAAAAATATCCGCTAATTCATTCCGGAAACTTTCCACACTTTATTAACCTTGGAAACAGTCAAACTTTTAGAAATTGACCGTTCCGCTCCTGCAGGATATATTTCATATTCTACGAAAGCCTCTTCAGGGACAGATTCGGTATCAATTTTGATAATCTTGAATGTTGTCTTTTTTGAGGCTTCTTCTATGATTTTCTTTATCTCATCATTTACATATTCTCTGTCAGAGATAACAATCTTCAACGTTTCAGCCAATTCACTTGTACAAAAAGTATAAGCCGTATCATAATCCATCGCAAAATATCCGTTCAAAAATCCGTTTACGCTCTCTTTTACCTTATCTTCCGTACTGGTACATGACGTCAGCCCAAAGCATATTGCTAACATTGAAAAAAATAATACTAATTTCTTCATATTTTTTTGTTTTAATTATATATCCAAATTAACTACTGTAATGCCCGAACCTCCTTGTTCTAAGCGTTCATCTCTAACTGAAGATACCCCGGGAATTGTCTTTAAATATTTTTGTATCTCTTCTCTCAGAATCCCATTACCTTTTCCATGTAAAATTTTTACCTCAGACATTCCCAACATCAAGGAATCATCAATAAATTTTGTTACAATATCTATTGCCTCGTTAAGTCGCTCTCCCCTTATATCAATATTGGGCTTAAAGTTAAGCTTCCTCTCGGAAATTGATGAAGAATCATAACTAAAAACACTCCTTGACTCCTTTATTTTCTCTTTATATTGTTGATTCGAAATACGTTCAATCTTATCCGGAGACATTATACTAATAATACTACCTATTGAAACAGAGATGTTTTTTGCCGAAATCTGTGTGATTTCACCTATAAGGTCACTACTTTTAATCTTAACCTTGTCCCCTAACTTTAATGGTCCTTCAGTCTGAAGTTTTTCTGAAACAGCCAAAGAATTTATTATTGATACATTACCTTTTGAGCGCTTTTCTTTTCTCTCCTGTTCTCTTTTTTTACGTGCAATAAGCTGCTCCATCTTTTTGGCAATTATTATATCGGTCTCATCTTCAACTTCCTGTTCCACTTTCCTCTGAAAAACTTCAAGATCTTTACGAACTAATTTAGTCTTCTCTTTCTCGGCCTGAGATTCTTTTATTTCCCTGATTGTCTGTTCTATCTTTTGATTTGCCTGGGCAAGAATTTCCTTAGCCTCTTTTCTTGCCTCATCAATTATCCCTTTCTTAAGATCTTTTATGTCACCGAGTTCTTTTTGATATTTTTCTGTAAGTCCTTCGAGTGTCTTATCTGTACTCTTTATATGCGCCAATTTTTCATCAAGAGCTCTCTTATTTCTTGCTATTTTTCTTAAATGTCTCTCAATGCTCACAAATTCACTTCCGGCACGTTCTTCAGCTCCTTTAACTATAGATTCTGGCAAACCGATATTTCTTGCCAATTCAAAAGCAAATGAATTACCTGGAAGTCCCATTTCAAGTTTGAACATCGGCTGAATATTGGCTACATCAAATAGCATTGCACTGTTGACAACTCCGGAGCTATTATTTGCATACAATTTAAGATTTGTATAGTGGGTTGTAATTACACCATAGGTCCCCAAGCGATCAAGCTCGGCAAGTATAGACTCAGCTATGGCGCCACCGGCTGTTGGTTCGGTTCCACTTCCAAATTCGTCTATCAGTACCAAGGAATGATTATTAGCGTGATTTACTATATCTTTCATATTTCTTAAATGAGAGCTATATGTACTCAAGTCATTTTCAAGCGATTGTTCATCTCCTATATCAATAAAAATATCATCAAATATCATCATTTCCGATATTTCAGAAGTAGGAACAAGCATTCCCCATTGAAACATATATTGTAACAGACCTACAGTCTTCAGGCAAACCGATTTACCACCAGCATTAGGACCGGAGATCAATAATATGTGTTTTTCTCTGGTCAAGTTGAGGGTAAGCGGAACAATTTCCTTTTTTTCTTTACGAAGAGTACTTTCAAGAAGCGGGTGCCTTGCCTTCCTGAGTGACAGTTCTCCGGTTTTAGAAATAATAGGCATACCTGCTATCATATCAAGAGACACATATGCTTTTGCCATAATAAAATCTATCTCTCCAATATACTCTGCAGAAGCAATAAGTTCAGGTAGATATGGCCGTAAAAAATCCGTGAAGTCAAGGAGAATCTTTAATATTTCCCTTTGTTCCTCAAACTGAAGTTCCCTAACCTGATTATTGAGTTCCACCACCTCCAAAGGCTCTACAAAGGAGGTTTTTCCACTTGAAGACTCATCAAATACTATACCCGGGATCTTTTTTTTATTTGCAGAAGAAACAGGAATAAGAACCCGCCCATCTCGCATGGAAACTGATACATCTTCATCTATAATACCTTCAGATTGCGCTCTTTTTAGAATACTGAAAATTCTTTTTGAAATAGTTCCCTCTTTTTCCTTCAATGAACGCCGTATGTTTTGGAGATCTGGAGAAGCAGTATCTTTTATTTCTCCGAATTTATCTATTATTATATTTATTCTTCTGCCAACCTCAGGATATACTACAATAGATTCGGACATTTTTCTGAGATTAGGATATAAATCTTCCTTACTATTTTGGAAAAAGTGGATGACTTTCTGTAAAATTTCCAATGAAGTACGAAGTTTCCCAAGAGAAATTACATCAATATAAGATGAGCCAACAGTAAGAGGTACCAAAAATGATTTAGTATCTATAAATCCACTTGAAGGAAAACTATCCTCAAACATACAAATAAGGCGCATTTCATCAGTAAGAACAAGCCTACTACGTATTTCCTGTTCATCACATGATATTGTCTCCCCTTCTACGCGATTTGCAGCATATTGTGTAGAGCATCTGTTAGTAACCAACACTTTAATTCTGTCAAATCCTATTTTTTGCTCTAATTTCACCTGTATGAATTTTCTATTGAAAGACGCAATTCGGTGATACTGTTCATCTTCTTCATATCGCCATTTATTATATAAGAGATTTCACCTGTCTCTTCCGAAACAACGATAGCCTCAGCATCTGTCTCCTCAGTTATCCCTATTGCTGCTCTGTGACGCATACCAAATCGTGGAGATATATTATAACTCTCAGTAATTGGCAATGTACATCTGGCAGCAATTATTTTATCTTTTGACATTATCATAGCACCATCATGAAGCGGAGAATTTTTAAAGAAAATATTTTCTATCAATCTTCGGTTGATATTTGAATTCAAGATATCACCTGTTTCAGCAAAGGAGTCAAGAGATGATTGATGTATAAGAACAATCAACGCACCGGTTTTGGTTTCAGACATCTTTCTACATGCAGCCGTAATTTCTTCAAGAACTTCTGTACTTATTGTTGAATCCTGTCCACGACTAAACAACCCTCGCAAGAATCCTTTTCTTTTTGTGTTAGAAGCATATTTTTGTCCCAAATGAAGTAGAAAGCGGCGTATCTCCTGCTGAAAAAGCACAATCAAGGCAATTACGCCTACTCCAAGCACTTGTCCTATAATTGTAGATAATAGCTTCATATTTAAGGCTCTGACCACTATCCAGGCAACATATATCAAAATTATACCGGAGAAAATACTCATGGCAGCAGTACCCCTGATAAGTTTGATAATCTCATAAATGAGAAGAGCAACCAAGAGAATATCAAGGACGTCTATAAATGAGATATTTATAAAATCTAACATGCCGCAAATATAGCAAAAAAGAGAGCTATTTCTTCCATAATATTTTTTTACCGAATCCTAACCGATTGTCGGTATATTTTATTTCATCCAATTTTAACAACCAAACCTCTCCTCCCTTCAATATTGCATAGGGGAACCTTTTAAGATAAAGAAGTTTATACTTGTCAAAAAAAGAATTTTCACATTCCTGCACAGTAGCCCTGAATTGGAGCCCACGAATAAGTCCCACATGCTCTGTTTCAAGCACAATTGATCCTGTCACACGACTATTTTTTTTAAAAAGAAGTGCATGTCTTGTTTCTTTTTCTGAGGTTATAATAAAACTTAATTCTTTTTCAAAAAATGCATAAAAAGCATTTGCACACCACAAGTCGTCTTCATATGCAGTCGCTATGGTCATCACATGATGTTCCTCAATAAAGTCTATAACTCTTCTGTCAATCATACTAACAAAAATAGGGCTTTTTTATAATTTTGAATAAAATAGTTTATATGAAGGGTTTGATTAGAATCATATTGAAAGAATTAAACTATCACTTATATGGATTAAAGGATTTGATTTTTCCAAGAAGTTGTATTATATGTAAAGATGACCTTGAAAAAAACGAGAAACATATATGTCTGAAATGTTATGCAGAACTTCCACTTACTTATTTTTGGGGATGGAAAAATAATCCGGCAGAAAAAAGAATGCAGGAAAAAGTACCTATTGAAAGTGCTGTATCTCTGTTTTTCTACCGAAATACAGGTGGATATAGTACTTTAATCCATAAAATAAAATATGAAGGGCGCATTGATCTTGGATTTGAACTTGGACAGATTTTGGGAGAATATATGAAAAAAAGTGGAAGATTTGATGATATTGATGCGATAGTACCTGTTCCACTTCATTTTTTGAAAAAATGGAAAAGAGGATTCAATCAGGCTGAAGTTATTGCTCATGGAGTGGCAAAAGGGATGACAAATGTAACAAAAGGAGGAAGCCTTCCGGTTTTTGATGATTTACTCATACGAAACCGCTACACAAAAACGCAGACTAGCCTTAGTGGAAATTCAAAAAAGAAAAATGTAAAAAATGCCTTTTGTCTTAATCATAAAATCGTACCTACAACCATAGAAAAAGGAATAATTCATATATTACTTATAGATGATGTGCTCACTTCCGGGTCAACTCTGGAAGCAAGCACATCGCCATTACTTTACAACTATAAAGTGAGTATAGCTACTTTAGGTTTTGTAGAATAGACCTTTATTTCACACCTATTTCAGACAATATCTGATCCATCCCTGCATATTTATCCAATATCCATAATACATACCGAATATCAACATTTATGCATTTATTAAGTGTTGGGTGAAAATATGCATCTCCAGCCAAAGACTCCTTGTTTCCATCAAAAGCCAAACCAACAAGCTCCCCTTTTGCGTTTAAAACAGGACTTCCGGAATTTCCGCCTGTAATATCATTATCTGACAAAAAATCAACCTGAAGATAATCTCCTTCCTGACGCCATTTTCCCCACTCTTTATTCACAAGAAGTTTTTTCATTTTAGGTTTGATTATAAAACTGTAGTTATTAGGATTTTCTTTTTGTAAAATACCATTTGTAGTACTCCTCTCCAGATAAATTACTCCGTCTGCCGGTTCCATAGATCCAACTGTACCATAAGTAAGTCTCATAGTAGAATTGGCATCGGGATATTGAATCATTCCTTTTTTTGCGCGATACTCATACAAAGCTTGTGTATATTCTTTTTCCAGACGATTTATTGATGGCTTACCTTCCAAAATATTCATATCCTGATTAAACAATCCTGTCTTATTGGGATTAAAAATCTTATATATAGGATCACTGGTAAAATCACATAGCAAATGCGGTTGTTGAGTAAAAGCAATCATTCTTTCTGCACTTGAAAAAATTGAACTTTTCCATACATCATCAATAAAAGCAGATGCACTTCCTCCATATTTTACATAAACAGAATCCAGATATCCACCCCAATATTTTTTATCTACATTATCAAAAAATACCTGTAGAGAATATTCTAAAAGATCTTTTTCGACCCGCACATCTAATTCTTCAAAAACTTTTATCATTGCAGTCATTAACTCCTTATTATCTGCAACAACAAATGGTTCCGACTCGCAACCTTTAATATTTCTGTCAAAAGAATTAATTCGATATCCCAATTGGGCAATATCTGATCCCCGTACAATTGTTTCTCTGAAATAATTCATTTGTCCTTCAAGACATTCTACGGCATTATATTTTTCTTCAAGTAATTTAAGATTTTTCGCATTTAGTCCCTTCTCTTCTTCTGCTTTAATCGCCACTACGCCATACTTTGCATAACACTGCATCTCTCCTTCTTTCAATTCCTGAAAATTACTTAAATTAAAATATTTATCGGCGTATTTTAATCGTATTAAAGGATCTTTATTCATCCATTTTTCAATTATCCTCATCCTCTCTTTTCTTATAGAAGTAGTGATAGGGTCAATCAATTTTTCACTTTGAGATACTTTAAATGAAGACTGATATCTATCAGTAATTCCAGGATATCCTATTATCATTGTAAAATCCCCCTTTTTTACTCCGTCTGTAGAGATAGTCAAAACTTTTTTTGGTTTTAAAGGGATATTTTCTGGAGAATACTCCGCAGGAGAGCCATCTGGGGCAGTATAAATACGATACAAAGCAAAGTCACCTTTCTGTTGAGGCCATTCCCAATTATCTTCATCTCCACCAAAAGCGGCAACTGAAACAGGAGGAGCTGCAACAAGACGTATATCCTTATAAACTTCATATAGTGATATATAATATTTTTCTCCCCTCCACATGCAATCACAAGAGACTTCACACCCGTATTTTTTCTTATATCTACCCTCGATTACTGAATATACTTTGCGCATTCCGTGCGGTTTGCCACCATTGTCCAAATCAGAAATAACTTGATTTACTTCATCCGTAACATCTAATATTTTTTTAAGAAAGTATATTCCAGCCCCTTTAAGTGGTGCTTCTTGAGATCTTTCCATTGCCCAAAATCCATCTTCAAGGTAATTTTTATCAGAGGTACTTAGGTCATGCACATAGCCGTAAGCGCAATGGTGATTAGTAATAACTAAGCCTTCATTAGAGATAATACTTCCTGTACATCCGAAATCAAGAGAAACAACAGCATCACTTAATGATAAATTATCCTCATCGTATATGGCTTTCCCATCAATCAACAATCCTTTCACCTCCATTTTACTTACAATATCCCGTGTCAGATTTTGTATAAGCCACATCCCTTCATCAGCACTACTTATTGCCGATGTTCCAAAGATCAATATTGCAAAAATCAGCGTTTTAAAATATTTCATTTTTATCATCTATTTTATAGGTATTACTACCCCTTTTTCTTCAAACTTTATTTTAGCTCCCTCTTCACGGACATCTCCTTCCTTATATGTTATTGTCCACACAGGCATAGTAATAAGTTCCCATAATTTATCAGGATTCATATCAGCAGTTGCATATTTTATTTGAATTGCAGGTAAATTATTATCATTCAATACAAGATATACTCCTATAATGCCATTATGTGTAGAAAGATGATTGCTTAAAAACGGCATCTGCCGAATTATTATAGGCTTTTCATAATTTTCATTTGCGATTTCATATATCTCTTGATTTTGCCCTGCATATTGATCCACTCTTTGCTGGAACTCGGTTGTAAAACCATTAAACATTTTTTCAAGATAAGGACGCATTTCAACAAATTCTTCACCATCCTCAAGCTTTACAAATTTGTAATTACATTTAATTTCTTTAAAATCTCCTCCATGAACAGGCATTTCTAACACATCCGATTCGACCACAGATTTAAGAAATTTTTCATCAACAGGCTCATCAACATCCATATATATGCGTACAATCAACGGGCATGCAAATTCAGTTTCCAAACCATAATATTTTTTACCCGTATTACGGAACTGCATACCTAAATAGTTCACATTCATTTTATCAAACATGTTTTCAGTACGAATTGTTATGACCTTAACTTTAGTGACACCATTTGCCGGAGAACTGATTCTGAATTTTGAAGGTGTATAAATAGACTTCTGAATAGTATTTTCATCCGTTTGAGCAGGATTATACTTGATTAATGCCTTATTATTCTTTACAAATGTTTTTACTCCATATACACCGGGAACATTTTCAAGCTTTGCCTTAAACGCCATAGAGCTGCCATAACATTTCACTGAAGTCAATCCTGACATCTCAAATGTTTCAAGTTTTACTCCTTCAACTTTTTCTGTGTTCCACTCTACATCAATTGTAGGCAATTCAATTTTATTTCCAAGATAAAGTCCTAATGCAAATAAAAGCACAACAATTATTACAGGAAGATATTTTCCTGATTTACATTTAGTTATTGTTAATGCCTCTTTTTTACATGATGCCACGCATTCTCCACAAAGAGTACAATCCACACTTTTAACTTTTTGTAATTTATCTACATCGATATGATAAGGACATTTTTTTGCACAAACACCACAGTTGTTACATTTTTCTTCATTTCTGTTGACATGCATAAATGGAAATATTTTGGGATTGCCACATAATATTTCCAATAAATATCCCATTACACAGGCTGCAATCAACAAATACAACCAAGAAATGTTAACTCCAAGGAAAACCAAAATTGCATAAAAAAGTATCAGACCAACAAACCATATGGTAAATTTGAATAAATTACTCAATGCTCCCAATGGACAAATATATTTACACCAAAACATATCCACAAGCAAAGAACCCAGGATAAGAACACTTATTGAGATGGCGGCCATCCAGACTGTAAGTTCGCCTTTGAACCCTGTTGCAAAAGCATAATAGGGGTCAAAGTTTTTACAGAAAAGTTCACTTGAAGACAAAGTCATATAAAAGACCGTAAACAATAACAGATATTTTACAACTCTTAATATTTTATCAGCAACTGATCCGTTTGCAATCTTGATGAATTTAATTTTTAGTTTCTTACGTAATTTGAAGAAAAGTTCGTTTATCAAACCCATAGGGCATACATATCCACAGAATAGTTTTCCAAATAATATAACCCCGAATGTAAGAATTACACCCATCATTATTTGTACCATTGTCATACTGCAAGCCAATGAACCTCTTGTAAGATAGGTTGCAAGCGTTTCAAGACCTCCGAACGGACAATAAGCTTCAGGATCTGCTGTCTTATTCCCAAATAATTTTGTTAAAGAAACAATAATTGCCAATAAAACACCCCATTGCAAAAGATGTTTCATCCAATTTTTTTTGATTGTACTCATAATTATCTTTTTGTATAAATTACTAAAATGTGAAACCGATTGTCATTCGAACAAAATTTCTTAAACCGATCTCATCTCCTATAGGAATAACAGTCTTTCCGCTTAAATCCCCATATATGTTAAATCCTGTAGAAGGTTTTACTTTGTAAGTATATCTTACATTAAGACCTGCAGAAAATTTTGTACTTATCAAATAGTCGAACTCTTCATTAAGTTGTTCATTCAATAGAACTGAATTACTATCTCCAAGCACATTTTGTGTATTATCTTTTAAAGCTATATCAAGTGCTGCTCCATCTCCTGATCCATACGAAAACTCCGGGGTTAAAGCCAACTCAGAATTCTTCATTTTAAGATATTTCACAAAAGAAATATAGGCCTCAGTATATCTGAAATTTTGAGTAAAACTTTGAGGATACGCCTTATATGCCCTTTTAAGTTTAGTGGAACGGGCTCCAATTGTTGCCGCCCAAGAAATATTCAATTGAGAAAAAGCCTGTCTGAACGTATAATTAGCATTCAAATCAGCACTTGTTGAAACATAACAATTCATTTTATCATACGTGACCCATTTTTTAACATTTGAAGCAGGATCAAGTTCCAGACGCTGTAAATATCTATACCCTAACAACTCGGAAGCAGAATAAGATGCTGATAATCTATGCTTTAATCCATATTGAAGAATTCCATTATAATTATAGGTTAATTGATCGGCATCTCCATGATTAAGATTATTATATCCTGTTTCAGTTTGAGTATCTAATGAATAAAGAATGGTAAAATTGTTGAAAAATTTAAAATCATTTAAGTTCATTTCAAATTGAGCCGCACCTTCATATTTATCATACTCTCTTAATCTTGAATTCTCAGCACTTGAAAAACCTAAAGAGCTATACATCCACATTCCGTATATATCAAATAAATATTTTTCAGTAGAGGCATCAACTTGCATATATTCTATCTTTTCTGTTCCACGAATATACCCAAGGTTCATACCGACATTGACAATCTCAGAATTGTAAGTAATACCTGGTCTTATCTCAAAATCCATAAGTGTATTCTTATTATGAAGATCCCTCTTTTTTGCATACATTCCTGCATTGTACTTAATGTCTGTTCCAATAGTGAATTTCTCACCAAGCGGGAAAGCTAACCCCACTTCCATATGATACATTTCCAATGAAGCATTACCGGGAATTGAATCGGTCATCATAAAAGGTGTACTGTATGGATTTAAAAGACCCCTCCACCTACTATTTGAAAGATGTGAGTAGTCATATGCAAAACGACTGTAAATATATATTTTACCTAATTTTGAATAAGAATTAATATCAAGCCCCCCGGTAATTTGAGATTCGGGATCAAAAATATTCTTAAATTTTCCTTCCTCGTAATTAAAATATATATCTGCATCGGTAAAGCTGTTTATTTTTGATAAATCACTCTCACTCATACGCAAATATGCAGAATTTTGACTCTTCAATCCTGGATTCTGCCATGTAAGTTTATCGATGGAATAATCACTCTTCTCTTGTGCTTCAAGTACTACAAAAGGCACAAGTAATAATATATAAATAAGAACTTTTTTCATAGTCTTAATTTTTTAGTCTTGGGGATGGAACCTGATCTGAAATAAAGTCTTCAGCAGAATTATTTGTATCTTGAAAAACTTCATTTCCATTTATTATCTCTTTAACCTTTCTGGTAACAACCTTTCCAGAGTAACTTGCAGAGTTCATATAAATATAAGAAGCATCAACTGATGTAGGTAATCGTTTAATAGACTTTGCAGCAGATTGAACACATTCCACACCATCAAGAATCCACTCTTTTGCAATATGCCAATATTTGGTTCCTGATGTTTTTCCTGGTTCAAATAATTCCCAGGTAGCCGCATTCGCCAAATAATTAGCAACACCCATTTCAGGTCTGAAAATAATTACGGCAGGACTGCTTATAGAGAAAGACCATGCAGATCCCAACCCGGCAACTATTCTGATAAGAGGAGGAACGCCTGCCGCTATTTCATGTCCGGTAAGCCCATCTTCATAAAATCCGAAATGTGCCTTTGCCAGATTAAGGCCGGAAGTAGCTCTTTGAGTATGATCAACAGCACAATATGCCAATACACATGACTCTCCGGGAGCCAAAGGATATTGTGTTCCATTGCCAGGTATCATCCAAACCATACCGGCAGCGGGAATTGTATCTTTATCGGCCCAGGAATTACTCCCCGTAGTTGAGTTATATGGAAATATCGTTGTAATGCATAGGGAATCAAGATATTGAGTGATCAAACCATTATTATAAATCTCAATATATCTATCCTTAGAATAGCTTTTCCCTTCAAGAGTGCTTGAACCATGATAGTATATTTCTCTAATAATTAGAGGATTAGGAATATTAACATTCAATTCAAGCAATATTTCTGCAACATTGACCGAGCCATCATCTCCAATAATTCCATCTTCCGTCAAAAGGAACTCTGACTTTGAAGCATTTACAGAAACACCTGTATTATATTGAGCAGATGCTAAAACATCATATTTACCCGGCTGTACCACAAAAACCACCTCTCCATTATTATCAAGATGATTTGAGTAAGAAAAAGCATTGGATTTATTTTGCAGTTTAACCTCTATTTCCGTTAAATCAAGCCCCTCAACAGCAATATTGCCTTGCGGTGCCGATATCTTTATTTTAAGTGTTGCCTTTGTGTCAATCTCCTCCAGACAGGAGGTCGTTATCAATAAAAGAGCAAATAATGGTAATATTAATCTTCTCATATTCTTACTCTATTTAATTGTTATTTTTACTTCAGCACCGAAATAAATCGGCGTATTTTTATCTTGAGCATATCCTGTTACACTATTTTTTACTCTTCCTTTAAAATTTAGAAAATTATTTGCATAAAAAGATATTGTGGCAAGTTTTTTAATTTCTTTTGTCAACCTAAGATTAAGAAGACCGTAAAAAGGATACCCGGATTTAATATAATATGTAGGGGTATTGGTAGTCATTATAAGATTTCTGTATTGAGAATTCTGTTCCATATCCTGAGTGAAAGCAGTCACATTACCTTTTCTATCCATAATATAAAGAGGATTGATCTTCTTTACATGAGTCTCATCTTTTAAAGCCTCCTCTCCGGAAACTCTCACCCCATTATCATCATCATAATAGACCTGACTGTTTCCCAAATAAGTATTTTCATATACAGTATTTTCCATAAATACCATCTGCATAGTTAATGTAACCACCATTGCAATTTGAGGTATATGTGTAATAAATCTTACATTTGTAGAAAGCTTTTCTTTCATCGTTTTATTGGAAGAAGTATTAGAACCTGCATATATTCCTACATATGGGAAGCTTCTTCCATTAATCATTGAGCCATAAAGATACTGCGACATGGCATCCCTCATAGTAGATATGTTCATATATGCACCACTCACATTGATACTCGTATTAATTGCCTTAATCTGAGGGAAATCCAATGTGAACTCAACGCCCCATTTGTTGTTGCTAATACCGTTTGCAGGTATTAAATAGGACATGAATGTAGTATCTGAAATAGAAGGCAACTCCTGCCCTGCTACATATATATTTCCATTGCTATATACAGGATTGACACCAGAACCAAGAATAGTTTGTTTTGGAACTCCGTTCGCCCATTCGTATCCGTATCTTTTATAAACTACGGGAGTATACTCTGTAACGAATCCATACCCGTTTGTAAGTTTTTCATTATAATAAACAAGGCTGCCGGAAACAATATTTGCATCAAAATCAATTCCAAACTCTAAGTTGACAGATTTCTGAAGTTTCAAATTACTATTAGCGGTTTCAACTCTTTTTGTTGTGATTACCGCCAGTCCGAAATTATTTGCGTCTATATCATTATAAGAGAATGAAACCAAATCAGAATATGCGTCTTCAGGATATAAATAAACCATAGATGGCATTTTATAAGAGATTCCCCAACCGCTTCTTACACTTAAGTTTCTGAACCCTTGTCTTTTATTCAAAATGACATATCTCGCATTAAAACGAGGCTCAAATGCTGATAAATTATCAGAGGTAACTCCACTTACATACACTCCAGTAAACCGAGCTCCTGCCTGAAGTTCTAAATACTGCTCTCCAAAAGAGTATTTTAACTTATCCTCAGCAAATGCGGTATATCTATATAAAAACGGTATATCTTTAAATGACCTCTCTCTATATGATGCCGTACCGGGTGATGGTGGAAGAGTAATATCAAAAACCTTTCCTTCTCCCAAATTTCCTTGCATCATATATTCCATTCCTATCAGCACTTTATTGCTTGCATCTCCATATTTTCCAAATTGAGTAGCCATTATTTTTGCCTGGGCATCAACGGGAGCACCAAAAACCTCAACATCTGAATAATATTGAAAAGGGGTAAAGAACCCTATACTTTCTCCATCCAACATTGTGGTAGCACTTGGTATTCTACCTGCTGAAACATAGCTTTTATTTCTTGAATACTGATCGGTATATCCTCCTGAAAAAACATATTCAACATTAGTAATCCAGGGTTTATTTATAATCCACTTACCGTTTACATTAAGTCTTAATCCCATATCTTTCTCGACTTCAAGTTCATCAAGAAAAATATCAGGATCACTTGCACTTGAAGCTTTTGAGTAATTAGCACTCAATTTCGCATTTAAAGTAAGTTTCTTTTTAAAATTATTGGAATATCCAACTTGAAGATTAACCCTGTCATATTTATCAGAAACAGTACGTACATCCTTATAGGCCAAAGCATAGTCAACATCAAAATTCATTACTCCATTTTTCTCGCCAAGAGAAAAACCTTTTCCAGCATAAACCTGTTTAAGAGCAGGATCTGCTTTAACCCGAAACTCCCATGGTGTAACACCGGCTTTTGTTTTTACAACAACGGCACCTGATGTCATATTTCCGTATTCGGCAGAAGGAACCCCTCTTATAACTTCAATAGATTCGATATTATCAGTAGATATTTGACGTGCATCCACACCCCCTCCTGCTGTTGATTGTCCGCTTGTTGTAGTTCCACTATTTAACATCTGCATATTTGCGTCATTTGAAACGCTGGCACCGTCAATTATAAGAGCAGTACCCAGAACATTTGCGGAGTTATTGCTAAAATCCCTGATTGAAAGACTATTGACGCTTGTTAAATTTGGATTTGCAGTAACACTACCGGGAAGAAGCTGCATGACATCTTTCAAACTTGAAGGCTGAATATGTTCCAAAGTCTGTTTTTCAATTTTAGAAGAAGAGTTCATCTCACCTCCTTCTTTTGCCGTAACAACTACTTCTTGCAAAGATAAGCTTGAAAGGGGTAATGAAATATTAAGGGTAAGATTATCATTCTTAATTTCTATAGGTGTAGTATGGGTTTCATATCCCAGCATACTAACCTCAATAGTATATTTCCCTTTTGAAATTCCAGTTATAATATAATGACCCTTGTCATCACTTGTAGACCACAGTCCAACCTCCTTTATTACAACTGTTGCCATATAAAGAGGCTCGCCAGAGGATCCGTCCTTGATATAACCATCAATAGACAACTTATTGCTCTGAGCAAATACGTTCAGAGATAACATCAGCAATAAGAGTGTAAAGAAAATTTTTCTCATAAGCGTTATTTTGTGAATTACAAATTTATAAAAAAAAGTGGGGATCCCCACTTTTTTCCTGTTCCTAGTATTAATACATCACTTAACTCTATAATTAAGTGAGATATAAAGGTCTATCTGCTATTGAGCATTTTTAATACAACGAACTGAATTTCCGCCAAAGTTAGATGTATTTGCAATAGTAAATCTTTTATAAGTTGTTGTATTTGTCTTCATCATTCCCTTGTTTTGAGAAGTAACTGCTCCGGTCTCTTCTTTCACTGAATAAGAGTTCATAGTAGAAGTAATAAAATAACCAGGCATTACAGTCTGATAAGAAGCTGTTGCAATAGAATTACTTTTAAATCTATAGCCACCAACAACAGGGTTAAATCCTAATTGTTCCAAAGCTGCAGTAGGAGCACCTTTTTGAGTTTCCGCATCCCAAACCAAATCAAGTAAAGCCTGTGCTTCTGCCTGAGTTGGAATATGCCATCCAGAAGGACAAATGCCTTGGGCTCCTTCAAATGTACCTGAATTTGCTTCAGTTATTTCCGAAATATCCATTGCAGTCGCTGTATCATACAAATATCCGTATTTTTTTACATCTTCACTACTTGTCATAACAACATCTTCATCTACATCAAACGGATACCATATTCCACTCTCAGTTGTAGGATCACTTGAAACACTCTTCCCTGAAGGAATATAACGAAGATTCTCTACCATCCACCATCTGTCACCAAACTTTTTAATCTTATATGTGTCATCACCAATTTTAAGTCCCGGAGATTCCTGAGTAATAATAGTTGTAGCTTTTACATTAACATCTGCTGTAATAACAAAACTTACAGTGAATGTTTGTTCAGAATCAGAAGTAGATTCCGGAACAGTAGCAATAACAGTAGCGGCAGCATCTCCACTTGCAGGTGCCAAAGTAACAGCAGCATTGTCGCAAGTTGCAGTCCACGCCATATTTGCAGTAACTGCAATAGACACTGCACCTCCCTCATAAGAAATATTTGATGTTGACTTATCCACACTGATTACAGGAGCAGCACCTTGAGTTATAACAACACTCTTTGTAATTGTTTCCTCTTCACCTACCATTGTAAAAGTGACTTTAATTGTCTGAGTTGAAGTAACTGCAGTTTCGGGAACTGTAACAGATACAGTAGCACTTGCTTCACCACTAGTTGGAGAAACGGTTACAGCAGAATTATCACAAGCAGCAGTCCATGGTAAATTAGCAGTCAAAGAGATAGTAACCATACCACCTTCAAATCCAACCTCTGCGGTAGTTTTATCTACACTCATTTCGGGAGTGACCGCTTTTTCACATGCTGTGGCCATCATCACAACGGCCAATACAAATAAGTAGATTCTTTTCATTTTTTTATGATTTTATTAATTTTTTTATATAAAGACATAGAATAAATATTGTCTTACTACTTTTATACGCATCAAAGGTATAAAAATTTTATAACTTTGCTTTCAATATCAAGATTATGAAGAAATTTTTGCCAATACTACTTTCCGTTGTTTTCACCATAATTATAGTAGCTCAGTTTTCCTCTTGCGAAAAATATGTACTCCCCTCTCTGAGTCTAAGTCAGGACACTTTAACATTCAGTCCCGAAGCGCAAGACAGCGAATTAATTATTGAGACTAACGTTATATGGTCGGCAGATAATACTTCAAATTGGATAATACTTAATCCTAGTGAAGGAGAACTTAGTGATACCATTACTATCTCAGTTACAAAAAACGATACTGGAAATAAAAGATCATATAAAATTTCTTTTAATACTGAAACAATAAAAAAAAGTGTTGTAATAATCCAAAATACCCCAGAGTTGTAGTTCCAGGGTTATATGGTTTAATTTACTTTCCCTTGTTTAATTACTTTTCCATGATCATTGACTATTGCTCTTAGCCATCTTTCACGATTCTTTGGACGCCATGGTCCGGCAGGGATATTTTTACTTGAACCATTATTCTTAAATGTTCCATCTTCATTTTGGTATTTGATATTACCATCCATAAACTTTACAAGTAAATATTCATCAAGGCCTTTCCATTTATTAAACAAATTTTGAGAACATTCTTTTGAAAACTCAGTAAGGTAAGCAAGTGCCTGTTTCTTATTTCCGGCCTGCAACATTTTAATCGCCTTTTCATCTACAAATGGAACTTGTGCAATCCTTTCATTTTCATATTTATCTGCTACTGCACGAATTTCAGGGGCAACTCTATCATAGAACAAATATGCAAAATGAGTAACTCTATTAAATAGCCAGAAAGCAGAAGTAGGAGAATATTCCATCATATTACCATTGCCAACAGCTAAACACTCAGGAACTGAAGTAATATTAGAATATATAGGAGTAAGAGCAGAAGTAGCAGCATCATCAACACCAAACCAAAGAAGACCACCTACTTCATCAGGCAGCCATCCTCGTGCTTGTCCTAAAATCCAAAAACCGGTCTGTTGAGTTGCTATCGCGCGTTCAAATACATATGTTTGTCCATCAACCTCAAAATCCATTGGGCGCCATCTATATGGGATTTTACTTTGCCCGGCACCTACATCTTCGGTCATATCCATAGGAGTACCTTCGAAATGATCTCTCATAACATCTGCAAGCTCTTTAACGTCAACTTTTTCGGTTGGTTTGATATATAGAGGTATTTTATTCCTTGAATTGCTACCCATTGCATAATCAAGATAATCATCAGCATCGCGAAAGTGTTCACTATAACCGTCCGACCATACAAATTTACCTTTACCTAAAATATTGAAAGCGGACCATACTCTCGCCTCACACCCTCTTAATGCTCCCCAATCAACAGGAGCATACGTATCACAAAAACTAAAATCTTTGTCTTCTCCTTTAAAATAGCCATTATTGCGTGCAAACAATATTACATCTTTGGCATATAAGCAATTTTCGGGATCATTCAAGGGGAATTTATCTATTCTGCTCTGGTTAGCATGTGCTGATATATACCCATCAGGAATGCGAACAGCAACCCAGACGGAACCAAGTTCTTCACCCTTTCCCACTATTTCCATTATCCAAGCCTCATCTTTGTCTACAACGGAAAAAGACTCTCCTTCAGATGGAAAACCATACGTCTGCATAAGATTGTCCATTATGGAAATCGCCTCACGTGCAGTGCTTGCCCGTTGCAGAGTAATGTATATTAATGATCCGTAGTCAACTATTCCTTTTTTATTAGGAAGTTCATGTCTGCCACCAAAAGTTGTCTCAGCAATGATTAATTGATGCTCGTTCATGTTTCCCACTGTCTGATATGTATGTTCAACCTGCGCTACCTGTCCCTTATATTCTCCTGTATCCCACTCATATATATCCAACATTGAACCTTTCGGAAATGTTTTTGCTGGGCTGAAATAAAGCTCCCCGTATAATTGATGTGAATCGGCAGCGTAAGTTACCATACAGGATCCATCTTTTGATGCCCCTTTGGTGACCAGAACATTGGTACAAGCCTCAGAAGATGTATTCAAAATAAAAACTGATGTTGTAACACAGAATAAAATTTTAAAGAGATTTGTCATAATTCGTTGTATTTATTTTTTTTAACTTTGTCTATCACAAATATAATTATAAACTGAACACTTATCTATAATGTCAAACTTAAAAATTATCCTAACAATTGCCGTTATACTGACGTGCAATTCCATAATTTCAGCTCAAAATCCGCAGAAGGAAGAAAAGATCAACATTCCCGAAATGGCTGCGAAAGAGGCTGATAACCTGATGGGGCTTTTTAAACTGGAAGAATATCAGGTATTTCTTGTCGATTCAGTTTTACAAGCAAATCTTCCAGTGATGATAGAAGAAATGACTAAGATAAAACAATCAGGAGCTAGTAATCAAGAATCATTCCAATATATTTCCGATAAATGGCTTGACAAAACAGATGAAGCATTCTTTAAAATATTTACAAAAGAACAATGGAATAAATATTTGAAGTCATCATACGGAAAAGAAAAGAAAAAAAGAGATAAACGTCTGAAAAAACTATTAAATAGTAATGAAAATCAATATTAAAAAAGCATTCCCGTTATTTTTCGGCATTGCTATATGGGTGTTCTTTGCTTTTATATATAAATATCACATTCTGTATATTGAAAAAATGCAGATGTTCCTTTTTACAAAGGAGTATTTCATAGCGACCGTAGGGCATCCGGGTGGATTTGGTGATTACATTTCGCGCTTTTTGATACAATTCTATTATTACCCCGCTGTAGGCAGTGCAATATTGGCACTGCTGTTATGTTCTCTCCAAAAAGAAATATTCGTGTTTTGCAAAAACATCAATGGAAAGGATTCTTTATACCCTTTAACTTTTATCCCTTCATTTTTCTATTGGGCATTAATGTGTAATGAAAATTTCACCATGGCAGGGCTGATAGGACTTATATGTGCAGTATGGATTGTCAACATATACTTAAAAAACAAGAAAGGTAATGCCGCTTTCAGAGGGTTAATCTCTTTTCTTATTATTCCAGTAATTTGGTTATTGTTTGGAGGTACCGCTATAATTACTTTCGCTTTAATTTTGATTGCAGAATTTTCAATAAAGAAGAAACACAACATAATAGTCAGCTCTCTGGCTGTTATTTCTGTAATAATCACCATCATTCTTGCTCCTTATGTTTCTCCCCAAGTGACAAATTCCGATATGTTTATTGGAGGAAATTATTATAAATATACCGATACTCCTCTATCCATGTTCGTTTGGCTTTGGACAAGTGTTGTAGCTGTTATCTTAATAGTAAAATACATACCAAATTTTAATAAAAAATGGATTTCAATAGTTTTAACAGTTGCCGTTATTTGTCTCGGTGTGTGTTTTATAGCAAAAGAATACAATAAAGAGAGTGAAAATATAATGTTTTACATTGATCATGTCAGGTCTCGTGATTGGAAAGGAATAATCAAACATAAGATTACTGATAAAAAACCATCCCCACTATTTACCAATAGTATTAACCTTGCTTTAGCTATGTCAAAAAACGAAGAAGGTGTAAGTCTTATTGGTGAAAGTGCCTTCAAATATTATCAGAATGGATTGATGAGTCTTATCTCAAAACCGGAAGATGATTGGGTTATTTCTTCAGAAATACTTTACAATCTTGGTTTTATAAATGAAGCCCAGCGATATGTTTTTGAAGCAATGGTTATAACACCGGATAACCAGACCGGAACATTCTTTATTACAAGGCTTGCTGAGACAAATCTGATTGCCGGAAGAAGGAAAGTGGCTGACAAATACCTGCATATACTTGAAAATACCTTGTTTTATCATTACTGGGCAAAAGAACGTCTTAAGATGAGTGAAGATGATATTGATTCTAACCCGATTTATGGTCATCTCAGAAAGATGCAACCGAAAACTGACTTTTTGTTTAATCCGGAAGAATTCGTTAGAATGTTGAAAATAATTTTTATACAACATCCGGATAATGATCTTGTAAAAGATTACCTTCTTATGGCTTTCCTCCTCGATAATAATCTGAATGACTTTGCCTCATTAATTGATTCTCAAAAAATTATACCTCATCAGTATCAGGAAGCATTAGCTCTACTATATGAAATAAATTCCATTCCATCTGAAAACAGGTTTATTAAGGTTGAAGAGTCTATAACAAAAGAGGTTAATCATTTTATTGAAATGTATGGAAAAAATGCAGGAAATGCATCCGTGCTTGCAAAATATTTTTGGGGGACATATTGTTTTTATTATACATTTAGATATTAAACTTTCATGAAACGACTTATACCTTTTTTGTTGATTATAATAATCTCAGGATGTGGCCATAAAACTGCGACTTCATCTTTCTGCGACCAGTTACCTGTAATATTTCCCGATTATACTGAAGTTACTATCCCAAAAAATATATCTCCACTTAATTTCAGGATAAAAGGAAATTGCACAAAAGTATATGCTGTTTTTAAAGGAGACAAAGAGCTGACCGTCAAAGGGAAAAACAAGATTATAATTCCTGTTGGAAAGTGGAAATCACTTATAAACAAAAAAGGAGAAATAAAAGTAACTGTAAAGGTTAAAATTGATGGAAAATGGATAGAATATAAACCTTATAGCATATATATCTCTGATGACGAAATAGATTATGGCCTATGTTACCGTAGAATATTTCCCGGTTATGGAGCATATAATAAAATGGGGTTGTACCAACGAGAGTTAGCTACATTTAATGAATCCGTATTAATTGAAAATACAATTTTGCCCGGTTCCTGTATAAATTGCCATTCATTTGCTAAAGGAGATCCTCAAAAAATGCAATTTCATATCAGAGGAAAAAATGGAGGTACTGTTATAAGGGTTGGAGAAAGTACCGAAATTGTAAATCTAAAGAATTCTGTTACAAAGTCATGTGTTTATCCTTACTGGCATCCTTCCGGAAAATATATTATTTACTCGGTAAATGAAATCAAGCAAATATTTCATAACATCCCGGACATAATCCTTGATGTTTATGACCTTGAATCAGACATAGTAATCTATGATGTGGAGAAAAAAGAACTTATTCTACATCCTATTCTTATGAAAGATACGCAATATGAAACTTTTCCGGTCTTTTCAGCAGATGGTAACAAAATATTTTTCTGTTCAGCAGATTCAGTAAATATCTCCACTCTTAAAGATTTTACTGAAATAAAATATTCTCTGTGTTCAATAGATTTTAATCCTGAAACAGGAAATGTTGGTGATACCATTACCACTCTTTATAATGGAGATGGGGCTAGTGTTGCTTTTCCGCGTCCATCATATGATGGAAAATATATTATGTTCACCAGATCGGCATATGGTAACTTTACCATATGGCATAAGGATTCCGATTTATGGATGCTTGATTTGCGCAACAACAAGATTCGTCCATTAAACGAATTGAATAGTGACGATACTGAAAGTTATCACTCCTGGAGTGCGTCCTCTAATTGGGTTGTATTCAGTTCGCGTAGGACTGACGGGCTATATACAAGGCCATATTTTGCCCATATTGACTCTACCGGCGTGTTTTCAAAACCATTTCTTCTTCCTCAGAAAGATCCTGATTTTTACATTGACATGCTTCAATCTTATAATATACCAGAATTTGTCACTGGAAAAGTAGATTTTTCTACAAAAATTTTAGAACAACCAAGGGAAGTAATATCTTTGCAACAAAATTAAACTAAAGACAACATATGAAAAATCATTTAATAACTGCTCTCATTTTACTTTTTGTATTTGCGGGTTGTAACAGAAATGTGGACATTGAACCGGAAAAAGAAAAACCATATGTTCCCTCTGAGCGAGTTGCCGGCCGAGTAGCAGTTGCTTATGTAACATATTATGGAACCCAAATACCAGACCCTAGTGTCATCACCCATATTAATTATGCTTTTGCAGAATTATATGTTGTAGATAATGTGTATCAAGGATTTAAACTACAGGGAAACCAAGCACGTTTTGAAAACGTTGTCAATCTAAAACAGAACTATCCCGACCTGAAGATTCTTCTCTCTTTTTCACATACTGTTTCAAACTCGGATAATAAACAGGGAGGAGGTTTTTCCGCTATGTCAAAAACTGAAGAAGGCAGAAAAGCATTTGCAGAGGATTGTCTTGAATTTATACATGAATGGAATATTGACGGTATTGACATTGATTGGGAATTTCCCGGATTATCATGGAGCGGGCATGCCTGTGACCCTGCTGCCGATGTTCAAAATCACGTACTGTTAATGAAACAACTCCGCGAAACATTGGGATCAGAATATTTATTGACTTATGCTGGATATATAATGGACAAAAGAGCTATTTCAACCGGATACAGATACATTGACATAGCTGCTGTAGATCCATATGTGGATTTCGTAAATTTAATGACATACGATATGGATGAAAAGCCAAATCACCACTCCGCTCTCAGATCAGCAAGCGCATATTGGGACTGTCAACGTGCAGTTAATGCATATATTGCTGCCGGAGTAGCTACTGAGAAAATAGTATTGGGCATTCCTTTTTATGGAAGACGGTCTTTTAGTAAGAGCCCAACAAGCGTAAGCTACAAAAACATATTGAAACTAGATAAGACTATATATAAAATAGACAATTGGGATGGTGGAGCATCTGTTCCTTACGTAACAACAATAGCAGATAACAGCTTCTATTGCGGATACGATAACAGCGAAAGCATTGCCATAAAGGGGGCATGGGCACTTAATCTTGGAATGAAAGGGCTGATGTATTGGGAATACGACAGCGACGATGCTTCCGGAACTCTTCGTAAAGCAATCTGGGAAGCCGTAATGAAAAAATAGATAAACACGATATTAACTTTAAAAAAACAAAAAAATGTTAGCACAAGAATGGTTAAAAAACGCACAAGGCGTTATGAATAAAATTGATACAACTCAAATGGAGAATATTAAAAAGGTTGCAGAAATTATGGCAGATACTATTGAAGCAGGCCGTTGGGTACATACTTTCGGTTGTGGTCATGCAAACCTCCCTATTGAAGAGATGTATCCTAGAATTGGTGGCTTCGTAGGTTTCCACCCTCTTTGTGAACTCCCTTTAACATTTTTCACTCATATAGTTGGAGAAATGGGTATAAGTCAATTCCTCTTTCTTGAACGTGCTGAAGGTTATGGTAAAGCAATTATGGATAGTTGGAATTTTGATGAAAAGGATGTTTTATGGATTTTCTCACATACAGGAATCAACGCTGTAAATATTGAAGTGGCTTTAGAAGCAAAAAAACGCGGTATGAAAGTTATTGTATACGGTTCTGCCGAACAAACCGGAAATAAAAAACCACGCCATTCAGGAGGAAAAAATCTTTTCGAAATTGCAGATTATGTGGTTGACTCATGCTGTCCACTCGTTGATGCTTCTGTTGATCTTAAAGGACATCAGGACAAGATTGGTCCAGTTTCCACAGTAGCATTTATCACTACTGTATGGATGACAATATGCACAATTGCTGAAATCCTTGCAGACCGTGGTGTAAAACTTTATATTCACCCTTCACATAATGTTCCGGGAGATACAACAGCTCACGAAAGATTGGATTCTTGTATTAAAGAGTACAAAAAAAGAGTAGTAGGACTATAGTCAACTGCCAATTTAATAAAATTAGTCTTGGGAATTAGCTCCTTTCAGGGGCTTGGTTTCCAAGGCTTTTTTAATATCAATGATATTAAAAGGTATTTTCCTTACTTTTGTAACAAACTAGACTGGATGTATTAGAATATAGCCCATGATATCATCCATCTTATCAAAAAAGGTAAAGATGAAGATATATAATAAAAGAACATGAAAAATAAAATTATAGCATTATTAAAACAAGAAGTCAAGCCGGCATTAGGGTGTACCGAACCAATTGCCGTTGCGCTGGCTATTGCCCACAGTTGCGAAGCTCTAAAAGAAATAGATATTTCCCCCTCTTCATTTGAAGTGGAAGTAAGTGCCAATATTCTGAAAAACGGAATGGGAGTAGGTATTCCTGGTACAGGTATGGTAGGACTTTATATTGCATCCGCACTTGGATCCATATGTGGAAAATCAGAATATGGGCTGGAAGTTTTAAAAGATTTGACAGATAATTGTGTAGAACAGGCAAAAGCACTTTTAAAAAATGATTCTGTCAAAATATCAATTGCTGATGCAAAAGAAAAATTATATATCTGTGCAACTGCTTTTGGACCCGGATCAAATAATACTAATCACTCTGCTTCCACAATCATAAAAAACAATCATGACTCAATAGTAAGTATAGTAAGAGATGGGAAAGAGATTTTTTCTTCAAATGCCGCATGTAAAGCACCATCAAAAAATGAAGATTCCACTGATTCAGAATACGACCTTACAAATTTTTCAACAGAACTAAGCATAAAAGACATATACGACTTTGTAATGACTGTTCCATTTAAAGATATCGAATTTATTATGGAATCAGTCACTCTTAATAATGCTTTAGTTGAGGAGGGGCTTAAGAATAAATATGGTTTACAGGTAGGAAAAACAATTCTCTCTAAAGAAAACAAATCTGTCTTTGGTGATACAATATTAAGTTACGTTATAGCACACACAGCAGCGGCATCAGACGCAAGAATGGCAGGATGTACACTTCCGGCTATGAGTAATTCCGGGAGTGGAAATCAGGGAATAACGGTTACAGTACCGGTAATTGCCGTTGCAGAAAAAATTGGTTCCTCAAGAGAGTCTCTTGCAAGAGCCCTGACTTTAAGTCATCTGATAGCAATCCACATCAAGGGATATTTAGGTAAATTATCAGCATTATGTGGCTGTGTAATTGCGTCAACAGGATCAGCATGTGGAATTGTATACCTTAAGGGTGGTGGATATGATCAGATTTGTTATGCAATAAAAAATATGATAGGAAATATTACCGGAATGGTTTGTGATGGAGCAAAAGTGGGATGTGCTCTTAAAGTAGCATCCGGAGCATCTTCAGCAGTTCAATCAGCAGTTTTAGCTCTTGACGGCATCTCTATTTCGGAAAATGACGGTATAATTGAAAAAGATATTGAAAAAACAATAAGCAATCTGGGAAAAATCGGCTCAATCGGCATGCAAACTACAGATGAAATGATTCTTAATATTATGCTATGTAAATAGTCCTAAAGAAGAACATATTATAAGAGGACCGGACTATATTGTGACTAAGTTACTATAGACCAAGAATATTCAAAATATCATCGCTATTATTAACAATATATTTTGCAGCAATATCAGTCTGGTTTCGGTATGACCAGTCAATCAGTGCAAAATCCACTCCCGCTCCATTAGAACAATTATAATCATATATTGTATCACCTATATACAAACATTCTTCGGCTTTTGCTCCCGACTTTGATAAGTATTCAAACATAGGATCCGGATCTGGTTTATGTTTTTTTGAATCTTCAGCACATATGATATAATCAAATAGTGAAAACCATCTCTTTATATTAAGATCAGAAATAAGTTCTTCTCTTGTCCTGGATGTAATAATGCCGAGAACTAGCCCCTCTTTTTTAATTCTGTCAAGCATTTTGTCAACCCCTACAAACGGCTGTATCAGATAGGATAGACTTTGAAAATTCTCCTCCCATATCTTTTCAACAACTAATTTATCTTCAAAACCCAGTTTTACGACAGCTTCAGAACTCGTAATACCAAAATAAGGATACAACTCATCAAGTGACATCTCTTTTCCAAGCACATCAAAAACAGTTTTTTTAAGTGACATAATTCCTGTCTTTTCTGTATCCAGAAGAGTCCCGTCTATATCAAAAATTATATGTTTGTAGCTCATACTCCGTGATAAATAATCTATAAAGGCTTTCTGCCAAAAGGCCAAAAGGCAAGTGAAACTAATTTAAAATGTTGTTTTCCAAATGGAATTCCTATTATAGTTATACATAGAAGTACAGCAAGAATAAGGTGAGTCAATGCAATCACAAAGCCTCCGGTAAATATCCATAAGATATTAAGGACAGATGATAAACATCCGTTCAATTGCTTTGGTTCGGTAACCTGAACTTTTTGGCCAAAAGGAACAAGACTCAACACTGCCAATTTAAAAAACTGCAGACCGAAAGGGATCCCAATTATAGTACAACAAGCGATAATCCCGGAGGCAGCATATTCTATGGCAATTATCCAACCTCCAAAGACTATCCAAAGAATATTTCCAATTAATGACATTTCTATTCGTTTAAATAATTTTCCTGTTCAATAGTTAATTTATCAATATTCATTCCCCAACTTTCTAGCTTTTTGTCTGCAACATATTTATCAATCTCTTCAGGGACAGTAATAACTGTTGCCGGTATTTTACCACGATTACGAACCAAATAACGAGCACTTAGTAACTGAATGGCAAAACTCATATCCATTATCTCAGCAGGGTGTCCATCTCCGGCTGCAAGATTAACCAACTTTCCCTCCCCTATGACATAAATCCACTTTCCATTTGAAAGTTTATATCCCTGAATATTATTTCTAGCTTTTTTTGTCTCTATTGCAATCTTAGCAAGCGTAGCTACATCCACCTCACAATCAAAATGGCCAGCATTACAACAGATAGCACCATCTTTCATTTTTAGAAAAGACTCTTCAGTAACTACATCTTTACATCCGGTAACAGTAATAAAGAAATCCCCTACTTCAGCAGCCTCAACCATTTTCATAACTTTAAAGCCATCCATAACTGCTTCAATCGCTTTTATCGGATTTACTTCGGTAATAATAACTGAAGCTCCAAGTCCTTTTGCTCTCATTGCAACACCCTTTCCACACCAGCCGTATCCGGCGATAACAACGTTTTTACCGGCTACAATAAGATTAGTAGTACGATTAATTCCGTCCCAAACCGATTGACCGGTACCATATCTGTTATCAAACAAATATTTGCAATTGGCATTGTTCACCATCATCATTGGAAACTTTAATTCATCTCTTTGTGCCATTGCTACAAGACGATGAATCCCTGTAGTAGTTTCTTCACATCCTCCAATTACATTTTCAATAAGTTCCGGATATTTTGTATGAATAAGATGAACCAAATCTCCTCCGTCATCAATTATAATATTAGGAGAAATCTCTATCACACAACTCAAATGATGTTCATACTCCTTTGAAGTTGCTTCATGCCATGCATATACATTTAAACCATCTTTTACAAGTGCCGCAGCAACATCATCCTGGGTAGAAAGAACATTACTTCCGGTAACATACATTTGCGCACCACCGGAAGCTAACACCTTACATAAATAAGCTGTTTTAGCTTCTAAGTGAACAGAAAGTGCTATTTTCAATCCTGCAAAAGGTTTCTCTATGATGAATTCCTGTTCTATGGCTCGAAGCAAATACATATTCTGCTTAACCCATTCAATTTTTCGTTTTCCGCTTTCCCAAAGGTTTATATCTCTTATTTCACTCATAATTATCTATTATTTAATCTTATCAAGACAGGTAAATGGTCACTGTATCCATTTTGAAATATATTTCCACGATAACTTCTTTTTGGTTTACCTCCTTGAAGCATAAAATTCTTTTTGAATATTTCCCCGTAATGTCTGCCATCAATATTTATCAATCTCAAACCTCCATTAGGTGGATTTATTATATTATTATTTACAATAATGTTATCATATAAATTCCATCTGTTGTGATGCAAACTGGTTCCATGACCCTCATCCATCAATGCCCAAAAAGGGTTAAAATACTCCCCTTCAACAACAGAATCAATGTGCTTTCTCGCCTTAAGCAACACCGCCAAAGAATCATCAGAAGGAGAATCATTCATATCTCCCATAATTACCACTTTAATTCCGGGGTACTGCTCATCAAGCATTTTAGCATGATCACGTGCAGTCTCAGCTCCCGCCCTTCTAAATCCTGCAGAAGCGTTTACCCCTGCTCTTCGGGAAAGGAAATGACACACATAAAATGCAAACATTTCTCCATCCAACAAACCCCATGCCGCTAAAATATCTCTACCTATGTATTCCCGTCCACTTCTTAGTACTAATTTAACAGGTTCACTACCTACCAATTTAAATTTATCAGAACAGTAGTACATGCCAACATCCACTCCTCTTGAATCTTTAGACTCATAATGTATATATTTATAATGTGATCCTGACATTCTCTTCTGTACCGCCAAATCTCTTAATACAGTATTATTTTCCACTTCAGACATACCTACCACTACCGGAAATCCACCATAGGAACAAGACACTGCCGCAAAAACTTCACTAAGATTTTCAAGCTTTTTGTGATATTTTGATAAATCCCACCTTTTTGCTCCACTTGGTGTAAATTCATCATCATTTGTCTTCGGATCGTCTATCGTATCATATAGATTTTCGAGATTATAGAACATTATTGTATATGGCATCAAAGTATTTTTTTAATTAAAAAACGACTCCTTATTGTGCAAATTTAGTTATAATTAGCAAATTATCACCATTCATTACCAAACATAATTTATAACGGTAGCGTTTTTTTTTTATTATCTTGCATTATATTTTTCACTTAAAAATTAGTCCATGTATGAACAACTACTAAACCTAGATCCAATTAAAATCAATTTTTCTAAGAGTGGGATGGACATTATTAATCTCGTTCTTGCCTTTGTTATGTATGGTGTTGCACTCGGCATAAAACCTGCGATGTTCAAAGAAGTATTAAAAAAACCAAAATCTGTTATTTTAGGTCTTATATGTCAATTAATATTACTCCCGGCTTTTACTTTTTTTTTAGTTGTCATATTAAACAGGAACATAACACCTATGATAGCGATGGGAATGATATTGGTTGCGGCTTGCCCCGGGGGAAATATATCAAACTTCATGACTCATCTTTCAAAAGGCAATTCAGAATTATCTGTAACTTTAACTGCAATCAGTACATCTCTTGCAACTTTTACTACTCCCTTTAATTTTGCTTTTTGGGGTGGATTATACGTAAAGTATCTTAATAAGCACGCTGAAGGAGCATTGCAAGTTCTGCATATTGATATGTGGGACATATTTAGTACTGTATTTATTCTATTGGGAATTCCTTTAGTTTTAGGAGTTCTTACAACTCATTTCCTTCCCAAAATATCTGAAAAGTTGAAGAAACCATTGCAATATATTTCAATCCTTTTCTTTATAGCCATGGTTATACTGTCATTCAGCAACAATCTGAACATCTTCCTGAAATATATTTGGTTTGTATTCTTTATAGTATTAATTCACAATACATTAGCTTTATCTATTGGATTCAGTGTGGCCTCCGTGTTCAAAATACCACGTGCCGACCGAAGAACGCTAACAATAGAGACGGGTATTCAAAATTCCGGACTCGGATTGGTTTTGTTATTCAATCCAAAAATATTTTCACCTGACTTGATGAATGGAGGAATGTTATTTATCACCGCTTGGTGGGGAATTTGGCATGTAATTTCCGGATTAACTATCTCAACCATATTTAATTTTTCTAAAAAAATATAATTATGGAAGAAATAAAGAAAGTAGATGATAATAATACGGCTTATAACTTTTTACTCCATTTTGTTAATTTCAGCTATAAGTTGGCCTATCGAAAAATCAAATATATAGGTAAAGAAAATTGGCCCAAAAAAGGTGCTGTAATACTGGCCCCCAACCATTGTGATGCTTTGATGGATCCTCTTGCCGTTCTTTCTATTAATTCCGAACCTAAGGTATTTGTTGCCCGGGCCGACATTTTTGGAAAAAGTAGAATTGCAAATATCCTTACATGGCTAAAGATGATTCCTATAAACAGAATCCGCGACGGACTTAGAAGTGTAGCAAAAAACGATATAACAATAAAAAAATCTGTCGATGTACTCAACAATGAGACCAAAATATGCATCTCTTCAGAGGGTTCGCACAGACCAAAACATAGTTTACTTTCTATTGGAAAAGGAATTGGAAGAATAGCTTGTGCGGCAAATGAGAAAATGGGACATGAAAAGCCGGTATATATTCTTCCAATAGGGTTGGAATACGGAGATTATTTCCGGTATCATACCACCCTTTTGGTACAGATAGGAGAGCCAATAAATGTTACAGAATATATTTTGCAGAATCCTCATGAAAATGAACATGAAATAATTGAATATATTAAAAAAAAACTTGCCCTTTCAATTGCAGAAAAAATTGTTTATATTAAAGATGACGAATATTATGATGCAACTTGGGAGTTAGCAAAGTTGGAAAGTGGAAAAAATAATAATTGTAATATTGAAAAAAGATACAAGGTAAATAAAGAAGTTATCTCCAGAATAGAGACATTCTGCAAAGAACATCAAGATATGGCAAAAGAGTTGTTTGAAAAAGTGAATAATTTTATCATTGAACGCAAAAAAGCTAAAGTGAGCATATACTCTATAGTAAGGAAAAAACCTTTTATTTCTGCTCTTTGGCACACTTTATTCGCTATTTTAGGATTTCCTCTTTTTATCACGGGCATTATTGCTTTTTTTCCTCTTTTTGGTGCTTCAGCTTATGCGGTAAAGAAAATTCCTGATAAAGCGTTTTCTAATTCTTTCAGATATGTTTTGTCTTTGTTATTGTGGGGATTAATATATATTGTTTGGAGTATTGTACTATTTTGTAACTTGCGTTGGTATTATGCACTAGGATTTATAATATTATTAATTCCATTGCATCTGTTTGTATATGATTACATGGAATTACTCCGTATTGGAGCATCAGATTGGAGATGGTTATTCAATAAAAAATTAAAGGCACAACTTGTTGAAATAGAGGAAATATTTAAAAAAGTATAATATGATTAAAAAACTCTTTTTGCTTCTGGCTACTTCATTTGTGACTATCTGTGCCAATGCACAAGTAATAGACACAACCAATTATTTTGGTGGGAAAAAACCAGATCCTGAAGTAAATGTGACAGCACCGCCTCAGGATGATGAGAATATTGCAAAAGATGATATCATTAAAAAAGGATTATCTTTCGGACCTCTTCCGATTGTAGCTTATGACCAGGACAGGGGTTTTGAATATGGAGCTTTACTTAATATTTATAATTTTGGTGACGGCTCATGGTATCCCACACCACAATCTACATGGTATTTTGAAATTTCAAGATATACCAAAGGAAGTCAACTCTATGTAGTATCTTATGATAACAGAGTGTTGATTCCGGGTGTAAGAATATCAGCAGCCATAAATGTGGTTAAAGAAAAAGCTCTTGATTTTTATGGATTCAACGGGTATGAATCTTACTATGATGTTGAAATGCCTACTGCTTTCTATCGTCTTGAAAGACTGGTTCCTACTTTTAAAATTGACTTTATGGGTAAAATCAAGGAAAACCTATATTGGAAAGTCGGCTATCACTTCAGTTGGTTTGATATTAATAATTTTGAATCTGAAACACTTAACGAAACACCAACTCTTTTTGAATTATATAAAAGTTGGGGTATAATTCCTGAAGAAGATGCTGATGGTGGCTTTTCCAGTGCAATAAGATTTGGGATAATGTATGATTCGCGTGATTTTGAAGCTGCTCCTTCACGTGGTATCTGGGCTGAAATTCATGCTGTTTTTGCCCCTGAATTTTTAGGAACTTCCCATGGTTATACAAAGCTGAATTTTACTTTCCGTCATTATGTCCCTATTGTAAATTCTAAACTTGTGTTTGCCTACAGATTAAATTATCAAGGATTTGTAGGATCAGCACCATTTTATGTAATTCCTTATTCTACTATTGTTGGCCCGGGATATGACAGAGATGGTTTTGGGGGATATCATACCGTCAGAGGCATAATGCGTGACCGTATACAAGGTATGGGAGTTGGATTCTATAACGCTGAGTTACGGTGGAGATTTTTAAACTTCCATGTTGCAAAACAAAATGTAACACTTGCGCTAAGCGGGTTCACTGATGGAGCTAAAGTATTCAAAGGTGTTGATATGTCGACTGTTCCCACATCCTATATAGCCGAATATAATAAATACATTAATTCAAATGGAGATAAATTCCATTTAACTGCAGGTGGGGGATTCCGTATTATAATCAATCAGAATTTCATTATTGCAGCCGAATATGGTAAGGCCTTCAACAGTCAGGATCACAGCAAAGGTGCTTTATACATAAACACCGGATTCTTGTTTTAATTTCAACTATTTAAAAAGTACATTATGAAACGAGTCTTAATCATTATTATGTTTTTTATTACAACCCTGTTGTTCACCGGTTGTAATAGCGGATATATGGAAGACCTTGAGAAGATGAAAGAAAGAGTTTCCGCTCTGGAAGCCCTTTGCGAGCAGTTAAATACAAATATAGCTTCTCTTCAGCAAATGATTAGTGCCATTCAATCAAAAGATCTTATATCCGGTATAACTTCGATTACCGAAAATGGAAAAGAAGTAGGCTATAAAATAAATTTCATAAACTCGCCTTCAATTACCGTTCTTAATGGAGTTAGTGGACAAACTCCTCTTATCGGCAGTAAAAAAGACACAGACGAGTTGTATTACTGGACTATCCAATATGATGGAGGAAATGTAGAATGGATTACAAATTCAGATGGGGAAAAAATTTCGGCTATGGGAATTACTCCTTTTTTCAAAATAACTGATGGAAAATGGTACATTTCCTACGATCTTGGAAAGACATATACTGAAATAGGACAAGCTACCGGAAATAGTGGGGATTCAATGTTTGAAAGCATTGATACTTCCGACCCTGATTTTGTTTTAATTACATTATCAAATGGTACTGTTTTAAAAATTCCTACTGCTGCAGCGTATGAAGCTCTAAAAAACAATGTAAGTCAAATAAACACAAATACAAGATCACTGATGTCAATTGTCGATGCCATAAAAGATGAATGGACATATGTCAAATCAGTTTCTTCAATCATGTCTGAAGGAGAAGAAATAGGGACTTCAATAAAATTATCCAACGACAGCACTATCATAATCTACCACTGGACCAGCGGAAGTGCTCCTACTCTTTTTGCTAAGGAAGATGCTACTGACAACATATACTATTGGGCAATTCAATACATAGGAAAAAACGCAACCTGGATTACAGGAGAAAACGGTGAGAGAATAAAGGCTTTCGGTTCTCAACCGGAAGAAATTCCAATTGTAGGTATTAAAGAACTGAACGGGTATTATTACTGGACTATTAAATACGGAGAAGAGGGTACCATCAATTATTTACTTAATACTGAAGGCGAAAAAATAAAAGCGATAGACAGTATAAGAAATTCAATTTTCAGCGGAATAAATAATACCAACCCGGATTATTTTAAAATCAGTATTTCTTCAGGAGGTGTAATTTACGATTACTGTCTACCTAAAATGTATTCTGTAGTTCTAACCTCTTCAAGTTTTTCAATGAATGTGAATTCAACCGCCACTATAGGATATACGGTATATGGGGCTGATAACAATATTAGCATTAATCTTATATGCCAAGGCAAATTCACCGCATCTGTAGTCCCTATAGCTGGTACAATTGGAAAAGGAAATATTATTATTAATTCTCCGCCTGATTTCAATAATGGCGAAGGAAAAATAATCATGCTTGTCAATGCCGGAAACGGTTCAACAAAAACTACTGTTAAAAGTATTCAAATCAGTAAGACTATATAGCTATGAAAAAAAATATATTTATAATACTTACTGTCTCTATTTTATCTTTATTTCTATTCGGCTGCAACAACGAATTAGAAAATGAACTTGGTCTACTGGATAGAAGGATTACAGCACTTGAAGAGAAATGTTCTCAAATGAACACAAACATTACAGCTCTTCAAACAATCCTTAATGCACTTGAAGAATATGATTTTATAACTTCAGTAACTACGGTTTATGAAAATGGAGTAGCTGTGGGTTACACAATTTCTTTTACTCACAGTGCAAGCATAACCATTTATAATGGAAAAAATCAAGAAACTCCGATTGTAGGTGCAAAGATGGATACGGATGGGATATATTACTGGACTATTAAATACAATTCGGAAGAAGAGACTTGGATCCTTAATAATTATGGGCAAAAAGTGCCTGCAGCTGCAACAAAACCAACACTTAAGATTGAAAACGGATACTGGAAAATCACTTATGATAACGGGGACATCTGGATTACGTTAGGTAAAGCAACTGGAGATCCAGGCCTTTCATTTATTTCAGAAGTTATTGATTCAACTGAATATATTGTTTTTAAATTTTTAGATAATACTACGGTTAGCATCCCTACTTGGTCCACATATGAAGCTCTGAGAACAAAAATATCAAGAACAAATACTAATCTTTCATCTTTTCAGACAGCTGTCAATGCAGTTGATAAAAATCTGTTTATTACCAATATAATACCTATTATTGAGGGAAGTGATACCATTGGTCACCGTTTTATTCTATCTGACACAACTGACTTCGTCATTTACAACGGGTCAGCAGGTAATGCCCCTGTAATAGGAGCAAAAAAAGATTTTACCGGATCTCACTACTATTGGACAATAAAATATGACGGGGAAGAAGAAACATGGCTTCTATCAGATGGAGAAAAAGTAAGAGTGGATGCTACTGATGGAGTCGCTCCCACTTTATCAATAAAAAAATATACCGACAACCTCTATTATTGGGCTATTGCTTATGGAAGTCTGCCAGAATCATGGTTAAAAAGTATGACAGGAGAAATGGTTTTGGCTTCCGCTATTACCAAGCAGGTCTTCAGCAATATTACTATAAATAGCGACAACATAATTCTTACGCTCGCTGAAGATAATGAGACAACCATCACAATTCCTCTCTACAAATCTATTCAGGTAAATGTCGCTACTTCTATCAACATGGGAAGTTCCAATTATATGGAAGTAAATTATTCTATTACTGGAACCACACCTGAAAACGAAGTTTTAGCCATAGCAAAGGATGGATTTATCGTCAAAGTTCTAAAGAATTCTTATTCGTCCGGTAGGATTTGCATATCATCACCTCCAACTTTCATAGCCGGACATACTTCTTCTATTCTATTCCTTGTTTCCGACGGAAAAGGAAATACAACAACAATTACTATAAATATTTCGTTTCAATAATGAAAGCAATACATAAGATAATAATTATTGCATTTGCAACACTGATATTAAGTGGGTGCAATAATGCATTGGAAAGCGAAATTGAGGCCCTCAGAAACAGAGTGAAGGCTTTAGAGGA
>Ga0265297_10002425_pt1 | contig 38004 bp, 40 predicted proteins | sample Munlanlwell13791_FD_192502 | JGI IMG/M metagenome (GOLD analysis project Ga0265297, IMG submission 192502) | Leachate microbial communities from a municipal landfill in Southern Ontario, Canada - Leachate well 137-91 | ecosystem: Engineered > Solid waste > Landfill > Unclassified | place...
CATTCAATTTAAGATATATCCTTCATACCCATCTTTAGGGAAAATAGACGGATGGAGTTACTCCGATCAAGAAAAAGTTGCCAATATTATTTCCAAGAATTGTCCCAACAATTTTAATGTCGCTGCCACCATGCAAGGGGATACTAGAGCCTATGATTTGCGGCTCCTCTTAACTACCAAAAATTGTTTACCTAACCAAGTGGAAAATTATCCTAATTCAAAAAAAATATTTTTAATCGCCAAAAATGATCATACCCCTGAAACCGAAACTGTTTGGGAAATAGATTCTTACAAACCCTTCAAAATCACCCAAAAAATACCTCTAAACGACAAACTAAACTTTTACGAATTGACCAAATAATCAAATTCTACAATTTCGCCATTGTCTATTTTCACTTCATCAAAACTTTTTCCAGTAAGTTTACTTATCATCATTCGTATTGGCCCATCATGACTGATTACCAACACTGTCGAATCTTCATTTTCCAATTTTAAATCTTCCAAAAAAAATTCTGCTCTTTTTCTTAAACTCTCCAAACTTTCCAATCCCATTTCTCTGTCAATTTTTTTGTCCTTATTCACTTCATCCCAATCAACCATATTATTTTTTACCCCAGTATATTCTCCAAAATCTCTTTCTTCCAAAAGTTTACACATAAATATTTCTCCCTCTATTGGGTATTCAGTCAAAATCCATTCCAAAGTTTCCACACTTCTAACCAACGGCGAACAAAAAACTATATTAATGTCATATTTTTTCTTCAACTCTTTCCCTACACTTTTTGCCTGTTCTATCCCTTTTTTATTCAATTTATTTTCATCCACACCTTGAACAATATCTTTAGCATTAGCATCTGTTTGTCCATGCCTGACCAAAATTAACTTCATGGTAGATATTATACTATAAGGTGGTTTTCTAAACCAAGGCTGAATGATATAATCAATCTCAGTTAATCGCACTTTTTAAAACTAATATTCCCCTGTAGCTCAATGGTAGAGCGCCCGCCTGTTACGAAATTAGCAGCTTTCTTGAGTAATCAAGTTTGAAAAATTGGGAGAATTGCGTGAAACCTAAATAGTGAGTTTATCGAACTATATGGCAACCCGCAGCCGAGCTCCAACATAATTGGAGAAGGTTCAGAGACTAGGTGAGTACACCTTCAAGCACCCAAGTCCCTAATTTAGGGATATGATATAGTCCAAGCCTGATCGAAATTTCAGGATTTCTTGTAAGCGGTAGGTTCGTGGTCCGAATCCACGCGGGGGAGCTCAGTTGTCCTTAATCGGGCCATGTTGGCATTTTTTAAGGCATTGAATATTGGCGTAGGATTAGCCTCAACAATTTCTTTATTATCCACCACGAATCCTTCATAAAAGAAGCGTAGATAGTGCCTTTTAAGCGCATCTGGCGCGTTCTTATACGTTTTATAAATATCCTTAGTAAGAGCAAGAGTTTCTTCAATTAAAGACATATCTAAATTACTTTCTTCTTCAACCTCTTCAGTTTGAATTTGTAAATTATTTAATTGTTCAGTTATTTCTAAGTGTTTTCTTTTATAAGTATCCTTATCAATTGACTCATCAATTAATAAATCTTCTAACTTATTTCTTTTATTTTCCAATCCTGTTTTTTGGTTTATAAAAGCTTGTTTCATGCCATTAGTTTCCTTTTTTCCAGTATTTAAAAAATCTTTTGCCTGTTGTTGAACTTGGGCAATAAACTGGTCAGTAAACTCAACTTTTTTAATATAATCTTCAACATATTGTTCCAATACTTTGGCTTGTATATATTTTTGTTTACAATCAGGAGAATACCTTTTTTGACAATGATAATAACCCAACTTTGTATTAGTACTTCTAATTAATGAGTAATCGCCAACCAACCTCATTCCACAAGTACAGTTAGTAAAACCCCTTAAAAGAAAATCATATTTGCGTTCTCTCACTAAAAAATGTCTATGTTTTTCCAAGATGTATTTACATGTGTCGAATAATTGTTTAGAAATTAACGGAGTTTGTTTGCCCATTTTTTCTACTCCGTGCCACCTAATAAGTCCGTAATAAAAAGGGTTATTGAGTATATTGTTTATTCTACTAAAACTTATGATTGTGCCATTTCTAGAGATAATGTTTTTATCTTTCAACCATTCTTGAAGTGTAATCATACTGTATTGACCAGTTGAATAAAGTTCAAATATTTTTTTAATAATTGGTCCCACATTTGGGTCTATTTCACAATATTTTCTTTCGCCATCACCACCCATACTTACATAACCAATTGGTGGAGGAGTTGGCTGCCAGCCAAAATTAAACTTTTCTAATAATGCATCTTTTGTTCTTTGACTATTAACCTCACTTTCCCACTGAGCGACAGAAGCGAAAATATTAGGTACTAAACTTGAGCCACTGGATAAATCGCCTTCAAGGACAGAAATAAGATTAATATTATTTTCCTTAAATTCATTACATATTCTCGAAAAATCAGTTACATTTCTAGCAAATCTATCAATCTTATAAATCACTACACTATCAATTCCTTTTTCTTTTATAGCTTTAAGCATTTGTTGGAATTCTGGTCTGTTGGTGGTTCTTCCACTTTTACCCTCGTCCATGTATATCTGAACTAGATGAAGACTACGAGTTTTACAATAGTCTTTAATGGCTTGTCTTTGGTGGTCTAAAGAGAATCCTTCATCAACTTGAGTTGTAGTACTTACCCTTAAATATCCATATGCTCTTTTCATAATTCTCTTATATATTAATTATCAGCGGGTCAGATTCAGAAAGCACGGATGATAAATCTAAACCACTGTCCGATTTTGAATGAATATATTTAATGTTTATTAATAAGATTTGAAAGAATTGTTTGGCAGCAAATTCAACTGATACCTCACCCTGGGGTGGGTAGGATACAAAATTATCACTGGGGCAAATTGGTTCATGTTTTTTAATATGTTTATTAATCTTTTGGGATATCTCTCTTTTTGATATCGTGAGGGCGGGTGTACTACTCTTTTCACCTCTTCTAAATTTTGGGCTAGTATATATTGACTTAGGTTCAAATGGCGTGTTTTCTATATACTTTTTTAATAGCTTACTCATATGATTTTTAGTGGAAAAATGATAGTTATTATTAGTTCTTTAATTGATAAGTAAATTTTTATGATATTTGTCTAAATTGCCATCAAAATAAATTCGAATTATTTCTTTTTCTTGTTCATCATTTTCAATTTCAATTTTTCCTATAGCATTTTGATCAACCCATTTCATATCCTCAGGTAATAAACCCGAACTATTTTCTTCATACATTTTTTGATATTCAATATCACTTCTAACATCTTGTTTGATAATCACTACCTTTTTAGAACCATTAGAAAGTAACCCTAACTCACCCTTAAAAGAATCTAAACATTTAGAGGTGTTATTTACATTCAAAATTGTATCTTTTGAGGGATTAATTCTCACTTTTTCAGGAGAAAAACAGATATTTTGAAAAATAAAATCCAAGGTTGGAGTATTTTTTTCGTTCTTTGCAAATTCTTTAGCATTACACCCAAGAACAGTTCCATATCGCTCAGGTGTTTTGACTTTAAAAAGTTTTCTCCTTTTATCTACGAGTTGAATAAAACTTTTTTCTAATAATGAATTATGCCAATCTTGGATGGTGCCAATTTCCTTGTCAAAATCTTTAGCAACATCATCAGGAAAGGCTTCAAAAACTCCAAACTTATTATGTCTAGAATCAAAATCCATTGAATCTAGGTAGTATTCAAACAAAAGAAATTCTTGAGAAGTAAGAATTTTATTTTTGATTAGCAACCATCTATTTCTATGACTTGCTCGATATCCGTTTAACTTCATAAGAACATTTTCCTAAAAAGTAAACCGACAAAATATACCGATTTAAAAGCCTATTTATGGAACATGTAATTTAGAAGCCTGTAAATTGCAGGTTATAAAGCAAGAAGTTTTTCGTAGATTTTTACAGCTTTCAGTACATCAAGATAAGTAGTATTTTCATTTTTATATTTTTCTACCCATTCATCAGCTATTAGTTGATAAGTCTTTCCTTTTATTCTTTCCCAATACCAATCACGATATTTTCTAATGTTTGGTGCTAAATCAATCCGTGGTTGATAATACGACAATCGTTTATCAGTTTTCATTAATTCTTTTGCTTTTCTGAATTCTTCTTTTACATCCTCATAAGTTGAAATAGGAGAAATAAAAATTGCTACTGGGGGCAAAGTATCACCAAACCACAAAGAATTAGGTTCAATTATTTCTGCTTTAGTTGGTTTAAAATTTTTGTCAGTAACTACACTGCTATAAATAGATTGTTCTATCGCATCTAAAAAATAAGGGGGGCGATTAAATTCATAACACAAAAGGTAACATTCATTTTCAAAGATTATTGGAGCGTCATCACTACCTTTAATAGAGTCGTAATACGAAGGAAAAGATTTTTTTAAGTTTTCAATTTTAGTGTATTTTGACAGATTAATTTTAGTGAACCCCTTATCATCCAATTCTGATAGAACATCGAAATTTTCGCGCTCGTCAAAAGGAATAAGATTAACAAAACCATACTCCTTTCTTAAAATAGGAAGCATGTTAAGAAAGGCAGGTTTATCAAATAAGAGTGCCAATTCCTGATAGTAAATGTCGTTATTTGAACGGATATCAATTTTCCAATCTTGAAGGTAAGCCTTATCGTTTTTCTTAATTTTCATATATTCTCTATAATCATTGTACGAAAAATAGACTATATATTCGAATTTAAGTAAAACTCAAATTTTAGCTATAATAATGACAGGAGAAAATTATGGAATATTTTATTTACGAGAATTGAACACACAATAAAGCAGTTATTCATCTAGCTGAGTGTGTTTTTTGCAACCAAGGGAAAGGATTTCGCGAAAATACAACAAATAAAAATGGTCAATGGTTAGGACCATTTAAAGATGAAAAAACTGCTAAATCGGTTGCAGTTAAAACAAAAAGAAAGTCTATATTAAAATGTTCTACGTGTTCATAACTTTAGTTATCCTCTTGCCAAACAAAGACACGATCCCAAACATCTCTTAGTTTTTGTTGTGAAATGCCCAATAAACCTGCAACTTCTTGACGAATTTTATCTTCATTTATTAATTCTCCTCCTGAAGCCTCTACATCTATTGCTTTATTTAATCGGTCATCATATAACTGAAAAATTTTAAGTTCTTCATCGGTAGGTTTTCTTTTTTCAATCTTTTCAAGAATAGCTTTAACTTGACTTATCGGAATATTATATTCATCTGCCGTTATTTGTATAGCCTTGTCTTTTTTTGGTGTTTTCCATTCTTTTTGTCCTGTTTCAGGCAGAACTTCTACCCCTTCTTTTTCTGTTACTTCATGATAAATCTCATAAAATCTATAATATATTTCCGTTTCTTTTTCCGCTGAAAAATTAACACCTTTCTCAGTAACATTTATAGTAGGAACTGTGTTGTGTTTGAAAACTTTTGAAAATAGTAAGAGGAGAAAAATCATTCCAATTACTATTAAAATTTTCTTTTTCATAATTTTCTATAAATATATCTTAGTATTTCTTTGCGTTAAAATCAACCCGTTTCTAAACCTATTTGCTTAGAAATATTTTGTAGTGTAACCGAGCTTGTCATACAAGAATGTGCTATATGCCAAAAACAAATAATGAAACTTTAAAAAGTTTAGGAAAGAAAGTAAAAAAGCTTAGACAGGAACAAAAATTAACCCAAGAAGATTTAGCACATGAACTTGGAATCTCCAGAGTATATATGGGTTATATTGAACAAGGGCGATTTAGTCCGTCATTAAAACTTTTAATGAAAATATCACGAAAATTCAAAGTAAGGGTAGAGGATTTGTTTCATAGATAAAGTACGAGTTTTAAGGTTATTTATCTCTCTTTTGTTATACTAATCTATAGTAACTAGATGTACAAAAATAAGCAAATGAAAAACTGTCCATATTGTAAAAAAATAATAGTAGAAAACAATGATAATTGTCCTCATTGTGGACGAGTTTTAGTTGAAAGAATTAATACCAATTACAGTCAAAGACCAAATAATATTAGCCAAAATACAAAAACTTTAATTAAAAATAAATTAAAAAACTACTTTAAACAGCTTAAAAATAAATTAAACAATTATTTTAAACAACTAAATAATAAGTCTAGAAATTTAATAAACAGTTTTAAAAAACATACTCCAATTACAATAATTGTAGTTATTTTATTACTGATTATTTTTTCTAATACAAAAAAAGAAAATATTAACACTACTCCTGTTTCAGTTATTCCTAATACCAGCGAACCATATAGTGTTTCAGTTATTCCAACCAAAGATCCAAAAACATACGTTTCATTGCCTAATGGTTATGTCTTTCGTCAAGATTCTAATAATTTTTTAGGATTTGGAGAATTAAAAATTAACAATGGAACAAGTTCTGATGCTATTGCAAAATTAATAAATATTGCCACCGATAAATCAGTTTTAAATATCTATATAAAAGCTAATAATATCTACAATATTAGTAAAATATCTGATGGTAATTACAAATTAATGTTTAATCTTGGAAACGATTGGGATGCTGATTTTAAAGCATTTACTGTAAATTCTAGTTATGAAGTTTTTGAAGAAAATTTTGACTTTACCACTTCAGAATCAGAATATTCAACTTTTAGCGTAACTCTAAACCCTATTATTGGTGGGGATGCCAAAACCAATGCAGTTAAACCAATAGAATTTGGAAATTATTGAAGATATAAACAAAAACTGTTAAGAGTATTCGATACACCAAATTGGTGTATAATTCGCTTAGATTTAACTGAAAATATGAAAATGAAAACTCTTTGTATTATTTGTGGGATTTTACTTTTAATTGCCATTCCTAGTTGGTTACCATATGGTTTCTATACTTTATTAAGATTAGTTATTTGTGCTGCATCAATATATTTAGCTTTTACTTTTTATAAGTCAAAACTCAATGGATGGATGTTAGTTTTTGGTAGTATGGCTCTTTTGTTTAATCCAATAATTCCAATTTATCTAAGTAAAGAAATTTGGGTCGTAATTGATTTTATTGGAGTGATATTATTTTTTATAGCAGCATACTCAAAAAAATAAAAATATGTTTAATAATTTATTAGTAACACAAGACAATTCAACAGTAATCCTTTTATGGATTTTAGCTGTAGAAGCAATAATTTTAATTGTTATATTAGGTTATAGAAATATAATAGAGAACAATAAAAATAAAATAAAAAATAATAAAAAAGAAATTGAAGACTTATATCTAAAAATAAAAGAAGATATAAAATATTCTGTTTCTCCTAAATTTATTGATAGTTCAATAAATACTAAAGATTTAATTGAATTAGCAGTTGAAATTTGGAGAATTGAAAAAAGAATTGGTGATTTGTTAACCAATCTTTCAGACAGTCAAAAGACTGGAATGGAAAGCTCTATTCGAAAAATAAGAACATATCTTACTAAAAATGATATTGAAATAATAGATTATACAAACCAAAAATATAATGAGGGACTTAATTTAGATGTATTATCAATCGAAAAAAAACCTAGATTGGTAATACCAATAATAAAAGAAACAATAGAACCAACAATTTTATGCAAAGGTCAGGTTGTTAAAAAAGCAAAAGTTATATTACAAGGTAAATAAAAAAATGGCAAATCAAAACATTCAAATTGGAATAGATTTAGGAACAACAAACTCCGAAGTCGCAATTAACAACAATAATAAAATTGAGGTAATAGAGAGAGCCGGTGGTGTTAAATATATTCCATCAGTTTTTGGGTATGATAAATCAAAAAATAAAGTTGTTGGACAAAAGGCATATCAAAATTTATATCTTGGACAAAAAGATGATTTTGAAAATTATAAAGCAGAAATCAAAAGAGTAATTGGCACTTCAGAAACCACATATTTTAAACGTGCAGACTTAAAAATGACACCAGAAGAAATTTCTGCTGAAATATTAAAAAGTTTAAAAGAAGATATTTTAAGGAAATATCCAGATTTTGATACAACAACTGCTGTTATAACTGTTCCTGCTGCATTTTCAGGAATACAATCAGAAGCTACAAAACGTGCTGGCAATTTGGCTGGTTTTGATTATGTTGTTCTTTTACAAGAGCCAATTGCTGCAGCAATTGCTTATGGATTTGGAAATTCAAAAAATGAAAAATGGCTTGTCTATGACCTTGGTGGGGGAACATTTGATATCTCGTTAGTATCCATAAAAGATGGAAATTTAACAGTGTTAGCCAATAATGGTGATAATTTTTTAGGTGGTAAAAATATTGATTTAGAAATTGTCGATAAGATTATTGTTCCTAAAATTGTTGAAAAATTTCAATTAGAAGATTTTAAAAGGAATAATGATAAATATAAAAGTGTTTTTACAAAACTAAAATGGGCCGCCGAAAATGCAAAAATTGATTTATCTCAAAATAACAAAACTTTAATTGAGTTAGGAACGACACCTTTTAATAATATTGGATCTGATGATTCTGAAAAAGAAATAGAAATAGCCTTTGACCTTTCACGTAAAGAATTAGAAGATATCCTCGAACCGTTAATTGACAGGACTATTAAACTTGCTAAAGAAACATTGAAAGAGGCAGATGTAAAAAGTACTTCCGTAAAAAAAATTATTTTAGTTGGAGGTCCTACTCAGATTCCATATATAAAAGAACGATTAGAATCTGATTTAAAAATTAAAGTAGATTCTTCTATTGATCCATTAACGGTTGTTGCCAATGGTGCCTGTATTTATGCTATTAGTCAAAAAATTCCAAAAAACATATTAGAAAAAACTAAAAAAGAAGTTAAAGAAGGTACCCAAACTTTAAGTTTAAACTATGAGAGTTTAACATCTGAAAATGACGAAATGGTTGCCGGTGTTCTAGATGATTTAAAAGATGCAGAAGATGAGTATTATGTTCAGATTCAATCAGACAGTGGAACTTATAATGGATCAAAAATAAAATTAAAAAATGGTAAGTTTATAGATACTGTCGCAATAGAATCTAATAAAACAAATTTATATTGGCTATATTTATTTGATAATAAAGGTAATTCTATTCCTGTTGAGCCAGATTCTTTTAGTGTTACTCATGGATTATCAACTTCTGAAGCACCATTACCTCATACAATTGGTATTGTAATTGCAAAAAAAGATATAAAAAATGGTTTTACATTAACTAATGAAAGAAAAATTATTTGGGAAAAAGGATCATCTTTACCACTTAAATATCAAGGAACATATAAAACTATTAGAAAGCTTATTAAAAATGAAGAAAATAATCCTTTAAATATTCTTATAGATGAAGGTGAATCAGACAAACCAGATAGAAATTTTTTTGTTTGTGAAATAGCTATAAATGGTAAGGACTTGCCGTATGATTTACCTGAAGGTACAGAGGTTGAAATAACAACAGAATTAGATAAATCTCGTGAACTTACTGTTAATGTTTATATTCCCTTAATTGATTTAACAGTTCCAGGTAGAGCATCATTTAAAGATGAAATAATAAATGTGGAAGAATTAGAAATTGAATTAAATATTCAAACAGAAAAGGCTAAAAATATATCAGAAGATTGTACTCCAGAAGAAAAGAAAGAAATTGAATATTCTCTTCAAACTCTTGAAAAGGGTGTTCAAAATGCTCGTTCTGATGAAGACGAAAAAAGGAAAACCAATAAAGATTTAAAGGATTTTAAAATTACCCTTGACAAACTCGAAAAAGAAAAAGAATTACCTCAACTTATTAAAGATTTTAATACTGGCATTGTTGATACACAAACGATAATAGATGAATATGGAGATAAAAAAGATTATGAAAATAACAAGGAACAATTATTAAAAATAAAAGCAGAAGGTGAAAAAGCTATCTTGGAAAAAGATAAAACATTATTGGTTAGGATTAATGAACAAATAAAAGAATTATGGATGAGAGTTTGGTTTTCAAATTCTCAAACTTGGTATTATTATTTCGATCAACTAGTTACTGAAAATCACACTTTTATTAATGAAAAAGAAGCCCAATATTATTTTGATAAAGGTCGAAGAGCTATGGAAAATAAAGATGAAGAGGAACTAAAACACTGTGTTCAAAGTCTTTGGTCTTTACTTCCAAAAGAAGAACAAGCAGCTGCAAAGAAAAATTTATCAGGTATAACAACTTGTTAAAAATGTCTAATATATTAAAATCTAATGCCTACCAAATTCTTGGACTTGATTTAACAGCAAGTGAAAAAGATATTCTTAAACGTTCAAAAGAAATTTTAAACAGGCTAAAAATAGATGATATACCCGAATATGATTCAGACATTGAATTGTTTGATAATTTTCGTAATGAAGACTCAATAAAAGAAGCAATCCAAAAACTCCAATCACCTAAAAAACAGATAGTAGAATTTTTCTTTTGGTTTTATATATCTGATGACACTGATAAAAAAGCACTAAAGTATATAAAAAATAAAGATTATCAGTCAGCAATAGAAATATGGGGAAAAGATTACAAAGAAGATACTGTAAGTTCCCTCAATCATAAAAAGAATCTTGCTCTTTTTCTTGTATATTTACTTTCCATTGAAGACAACAAAGATTGTGTCGAAAAATCAATTTTATTATGGAAATCCATTTTTGATTCAGAAAAATATTGGTCTTCATTTAAAAAAGTTTTTTCGCTTTATAATGAACAGTCATTGGATGATACAAAATTAGCTAAATTTAAAACAGATGCTGTTGGCTATCTTGGTGATATCTATACAGAATTTTATGAGAAATATAAAAATAATATTTATATAGAAAAATTTGAAGAAACATTTTCAACAAAAAGCAATAAAATTCAAGATAAAATATTAGATCCAGCTTTTGAAAAGATAAATAATGCTGTTGAAAAATTAGAAAAAATGAAAGTTAGTAGTGATGGTGTTTTAGATGATGAAGAATCGGAAGAAATTAAAAAACTAATTAAAACGATCCAAGTAGAATTAAATAATTTGGTTGATGTTGGTCTCTATGAAGACAGCCAAACAATTTTGATGAGAGATAGAGCAGCTGAAAGTTTACGTACTATTATGTTAGATATACATAATAATCTTAATGATATTGAATTAGCTAAAAAAATATTAGAAGTATCTTTAAAATTTTGTGGAACAGAAAGCGAGAAAGTTAAATTAAATCAAGATCTTAACCAAATTAATAAAAACATAGAAGATAAAGAAGAAACTCGTATATCACTTGAAATACCTGGTTTCTTTTCATCAAGTGAGATAGTTTTTACTGATTATTTAATTGAGTATCAAGGAAAGTCTATTTTTTACAAAGATGCAACAAGTGTTTCATGGAGTAGCACTAAACACTCTACTAATGGTATTCCAACCAGTCAGTCATATTCTTTTATAGTTACTTCAGACACTGAACCAATAAATGTCTCTTTTTCGGCAGCTTTTAGAGGAGGAGAAAAACACAATGAAGTATTTGCTAAGTTAGTGGGAATTTCAAACAATATCATTGAACCTATCGTAATAAAAAAACTTGTCTCAGAAATATTTGATAAAAAACAGACAATTAATATTGGTTCTTTACATATAAATGAAAGAGGATATTATAGAAATAAATTTTTTGGAGGAATAGTCGAAATATTATGGGAAGATGTTGCTTATATACCAGATTTAAATAGAGGGGAAGCTACTGTATATGAAAAAAACAATAAAGGAGAAGCTTCAACTTTCTTAAGCGTTCCCATGTCCACTCATAATGCCGTGTTAATACCTGAATTGATTAGAGAGTGCTTAATAGTAAAAAAATATAATGGCAAATAATCACATAGATATTGATCTTGATTTCCTAGATAATACTAAATCTACAAAAAAAGATTCTGTTTCACACGGATCTAAAAATCATCAAAAATCAAAACCTACTAAAAAATATAATTGGAAAAAGATTTTGATTATAGGAGGATGCATTTTAATATTTATTATTTGGGTTAATTCCTCTGAGAGTAGTACGACAACTACAAATACTAACGATACAACTAATAAATATGTTTCTGTTGGCAACTACACCTGTACAGAATATTATAGTACTCAAGCCGACCTACTTTTACCAAAAATAAATGAAAAAGAAATAGACAGTGAACGAAGTAGTCTTGAGGACAGAAGTAATCAACTTGATAGTTTAAAAAACAAAATGGATATTTCTGGTGTAGATGAAAATTCTTCTCAATATGATATTAATCAGTTTAATGTTTTAGTTGATGATTATAATTCAAAACTTACATTATATAAGAAAGACGCCGAATCTTTCCAATCAAAAGTTGATGATTATAATGCTAAAATTGATATATATAACAAATATTTAGAAAAAAATTGTAATAAAAAATAAAATATTAAATATATGACCATATCAACAAAACCGATTCTCTATAATGGATTCAAAATCAAAAAGGAAATAACGATTAAAAATCGCATTGAAAGAGTTTTCTTTACAGAAGTGTACTTATTGTCTAATGATAAATATCTATACTTATTTATAGGTATAGAACCAGATGAAATTATAGATAGAGGCAAAAAATATGACCTTGTAATAATTGATATTGATAATAAAAAATATCTTAGTGCAATTGTTGATGAATATTCTCATGAATCAATAACTAAAATTATTGATGATTTAACTAAAAGAAGGGGTTTTGATTGTATTGCTGGAATGGATGAATTAAAACAACTTTTAATCAATGAAGTCATTAATCCACTAAAAACTCCAGAAAAATTCAAAAAATTTAAAGTTTCTATACCGAATGGAATTATTTTATATGGTCCTCCAGGAGTTGGTAAATCATTTTTTGTAAGAAAATTAGCAGAAGAATTAGGGTATAACTATGTAGAAGTTAAAGGGTCTGACCTTGCCACACCATTTATTCATGGATCAGTTGGAAATATTGGAAAAGCTTTTGATATGGCAAAACAAAACGCACCTACGATTCTTTGTTTTAATGAAATAAGTGCCCTTGTTCCTGATAGAAAAAATTTAAATGAAGGTTCATCACACAAAGAAGAAGAGACAAGCGAATTCCTTACACAACTTGAAGAAGCAGCCGATAATAATGTTCTTGTTATTGGTACAACAAATTTTATAGAGAGAATTGATGAAGCTGTACTAAGATCAGGCAGATTTGATAAGAAGATTTATATACCATTACCAGATTTTGAAGCACGTAAAGGTATTTTTAAACTTGCATTAATAGATAGACCATATGATAAAAATATAGATTTTGATAAATTAGCATCTTTAACAGAAAATTTTAGTAGTTCTGATATTGTTGAAGGTATAGTTGAAACAGCATCAAGGATGGCTGCTAACCTTGATATGCCGTACATAGACCAAAAATTACTTGAACTAGAAATTAGTAAACAATAGATTTAATTCAAAAAATGAATGACAAATCGCAAAAATTAAAAATAGACCTTTCATTTTTGGATGATGAATCAAAAAAAGAGAATATTTGGACTTGTGAGTATTGTAATAAAGAGTTTGATACCAAAAAAGAAGCTGATAAACATGGAAAAACTTGTAAGTTGGGAACTAAAGATATTAAAAATGAAGGCTCTGAAGAGTACGTATGGTCATGTGATAATTGTGGGAAGGAGTTTGATTCACAAGAAGAAGCTGATAAGCATGAAGAAACTTGTAAATCACAAAATAATAAAGCAGAAAAAATATATTGTATTAAATGTGGGACAGAAAACCAAAAGGATGCAAACTATTGTAAAAAATGTGGAAGTGAAATTGTTGGAAACGAAGAAACTAATAATGAAAATACAAATAAAAAGGAAAATATTAAAGTAAAAAATTTAGAGAAAGGTGATAAAAGATTTAAATCAATACATAATGCGGGAACAAGTGCAGAAGCATTGGGTTGGTTTAATCTAGTTTTTTCAATAATTCTTTTATTTATAGGCATGATAGGTGGTGCTGATGGAATATATATGTTTGGTTTAATTTGCACAATAGTAGTTAGCTATGTGTTTATTAAACATGGAAAAATTTTGAAAAAAGTTAATAATGCGTCTATTGTTAATGTAACAATATTATTGTGGACCTGTTTAGGAATAGTTGTTGTTGCTATCTTTACTGAAGGTTCAATCGGTTTTCTTTTTTTACTTGAATTATTTTATCTTTTTAAAGCAAAATCAGTAATTAAAAAATTAAATTAGTTTTAAATCCGTTCCACCGAGCGAATACTAAATAGCACTGTTTTACTAATCAATAAGTAAACTTTATATATAAACAACATAGCAACAATATAAAGATTTATTTATAAAGTAGAACTCATAAACTTAAAAAAAATTAAACATAACAACAAAAACATGACTAATGATATTCAAAAAATTATAGACAATTTAGACAAGACAAAAAATAATCTTGGAAAGGCAAAAGAAAAAATAAATGAATGGTCTGACGAAATTGGGTATCAAGAAGAATTGAGCGATTTGCAAAGTAAAATATGGAAAGAACTAATAATAAAACCTGTAAAATTTTCAGCTAACATTCTTGCCTCTGGAGCCAGTGTCAGTCAAAGTATGGTGGATAATTCTAATAAAATTCTTAAGGATATTTGGGACAATGGAATAGATCCTTCAATTACTACATCAGGGACAGCATCTGAATCAATGAGCGGTATTTCTTTTTCGGCTGTTACCTATTCAGTAAATTCAACTCCACCTCAATCGTATATTGATTTAGATAAAGTATTAATACAAAGAAACCAACAAACATTAATAACCCAAAAATTAGAAACTATAGATCCTAGTTTGAAATATGAGTATGAAAACGCTTGGGCTGGACTTTATATGACAGTTAACGACAAAACCAGAAGTCCTATGTTTTTGATTAGGGAAGTGATAAGAAGATTATATGATCATTATGCTCCAGATGATAAAATCATGGAATTATTCCCAAATATTTTGAAAAAAGAAGATGTTCATCGAGCAGATAAAGTGAATTATATTGCCAGTATTATCGACCCATGGAAAAAACAAACTTTTTTAATTGAAGAAAAAGCCTTTAATTCAATTTATGGTGACTTATCAAAATCTCATAAAGATGGCCAACTCAATATTGATGAGACAAAAGGTATTCTTTATCAAGCAAATGGTTTAATCAAATTACTTTTAGATTCTTTAATAGACGATGATTAATAATAATTTAAAAACAATAAATATAATTCACAAACAAATTCCAAATCTTCCAAAAACGGGAGGTTTTGCATTAGAAAACGGAAAACCTAATCAAACAATTAAAATTTTAAATAGATGTTTTATTACATCTGATGAGAAAGATTTTTATACCTATATTAATCAATTGTCCGACATTTATTTAGAGAAAGTTGGTACTTCTGCAAATTTTATGCACAATTTTCTTATTCTTTGCCATAAAGATTTAAGTGTTGATATTTATATTAATGACCTTCCAATTTGTATAGAAGTTTTATCTAAAAAAGATGTAAAAAAAGATGAACTAATATACGAAAATGACATAGCAGATATTAGAAGATTAAGATTTCAAGGAATAGAAATTAAGAATACTGACAATATTATTTTTTGTTTCAAATATGGTTGGAAATTTGGATTATTTTTTGACCTTACATATCAGAATAAATTAAACCCTAAATTAGATTTAAATAAACTCTATTTTAACCTTGGAACTTACTACAAAAAATTGGCTTTCCAATATCTCTATAAAGTTTTTGAGAATAATAATAATTATAAAAAAATACGACAAGACGGTTGGTTCCCATATATAGAACTAATAGGGTCAGATTACAAAGAGTTAATTAACGCTTATATAAATAAATACGATTTTACCGAAAAAACTAATAAAATTATAGCAAAATTTAATGGAGAAAGAATTAAAAAAATATCAGAGAAATGGTGGAAAAATTCAATTTATAATGAAAAAAAGAAAATTATTAATGCTGGTATAAACAATTTTTTAAAAAATGATGACGAAGGTTTTATAAGTGCGATAAAAATACTTTATCCAGAAATTGAGGGAATACTTGCTACTCTGTTTGCCAATGAAACCAAAATGTATTCAAATAAATCAGAAATATTATTAATTTTTTTAAAAAATAAAGGTTTATCCCGTACTAATGATATCCAATCAATGTTATTTCCAGAATTCTTTAGTAATTTCTTACAAGAATATCTTTTTCCAAAATTTGATTTTATTAAAGATAAAAAAATTACTTTATCAAAACATACAGGTAGCCATGGAGTAGTAAGATCTGAAGAATATACTAAAATTAGGGCTCTTCAAGCAATTCTTATCTTAGATCAAATCTATTTTTTTATTCAAAAAATATAAAAACTAAATAAAAATAAAAGATAATAGATATTCAAAAAGCCAGAAAACTAATAGGGGAAGAGAATATTAAATATAATGATGAAGAAATATTAGAAATGATTGATAATGCTAAATTGTTTTCAGATATCGCCATAGATATGTTTTCTAAAATGACACCAGAGGAAAGAAAAATATATGCATCTAAATCAAAAATAAAACATAATGATTAATAAAATAATTAAAATAACTTCGGAAAGTGAAAATGAAATAAGAGAATACTTCAAACAAAAATATAAGTTGGATATGACAGAGGATGATTATCAAGAAACTTCACAATCTTTATATTATTTGGGTAAGGCTATTTATAGTTCTTTACAGATTAATAAATCGTATACTAATAATAGTAAAATTCATATTTACTAAACTGTAATTGATACTATTATTGAGGTTGATATACTTAATTAATTTTTATAGTATTTTTATGAAATTTGGACTAAGAACACCATCTTTAAAAAGAAGATTTGCGGCAAGAACCTCTGTTAAGAGATATGTGCGACACTCGCTTGGAATTAAAATGCCTCGAGGTTATGGTTTTATAATTAATCCTAAAAGAGCTGTTTACAATAAAATTTATAACAAAACTTCCTTTAGCTTGGGTAAACTTTTAAAGACTCCAAAAAGTAAAACCCGTAAACAAATTTCATCGGTTAATCCAGCTGTTAATTTAAGTTGGATAAAGTATGTTTTTGCTGCTATTTTTATTTTCACTCCTTTATGGCCATTATCTGTCGGGTATTTTATTTATAAAATTTATAAACATTCAAAAAATAAAAATAATTCAACTGAAAATACACCAAATAAATCAACAGTAGTAATAGTTGGAAAAAATAATGAAATAATTCAGGATTTTCATATCCCAGAACCAACAAAATCGTTAGTGTGGGTAACCAATGAATCCCCATCAAAAGTAGCTTCACCGATGGAAATTAGAGTTAGTTTTAAAATTGAAAATGGAGAAATTAAAGGGGAATTTAATAATCAACCAAATTTTTTCGCAGAACCAAGTTTACTTTGGACTCAACTTCCAGTTGAAGTTAATGAGGAACTGGAGATCAACCCAATGTACTATCCTACTTATTCTCAGCTATCTCAAAAACAGAGATATCAATATATAAATTGGTTGAGAAATATAGAACAAAAAACTAATTTAAGCTATGTGTTTTTGTATTTCTATGGGTTGGAAAGACATTTAGTAATTGGAAATTTTGATTTGGCGTTAGAAGAAACAATAAGATTAGAAAAAACGCAGGATTTAAAGTTTAGAGCATATATTGTGAATTCACTAGTCGGAGCGATTGCTTTGAGAAAAAGATTTGATGTAATCGATAAAATCTCTTTTATTTTTGACGAAGCATCAAACACAACCTTAGGACTTAGATCATTAACCAGAAAATCACTAACAGCAAAGGAAATGATGAAATTAGCCTATAGAGTTGAATTTAATAATAGAAAATATATTAAAGAACAACCAGAACTTTTTGAAAAAGAATTAGAAAAATTAATAAAAGAATTTGAGGAAGAACGAGGATTAATTTGGGATTCAATCGATTCTAAACTTACTCCCCAGAGAGATCAACAATTCTTTTTAAATTTATCTATACCTAGTGAAATAAGAAGTATGATTTGGCCTCAAATTATTGATAATGTTGAATTTAAAAATATTATTCACAAACTTCTTTCAGATACCCATCAAAATGTTAAAGAATTATTAAAAAAACATTAAACAATAATTAAATAAATATGAACAAGTCGATAACAAAACAACAAATCCTCAATTTAATAAAAGATCAGAGTTTTAAAACAGAAGATGAATTCAGAGAATATTTAGTACCTCAATTAGTTAAATTATTCAAAGTTAAAGAGAATCAAGTTGAAATAGAATCAATAACTACCAGTTTTGATCATACCCTCTCCAATCGAGCTGACATCATAATTAAAACTGATGGAGATAATTTTAAGAAAGCTTTTATTGTTTTTGAATTAAAATTATCAAAAAGTGTAGAACAATTTAAAAATGGCGATTACACCGAAGCAGATAAACAATTAAAAAAATATTGCCAAGATGTAAGGGCTCCATATGGAGTTTTATTAACTGAAGATTTATGTGCTATTTATAGAAATAAATATTTTTCTTATGACCAAGAACCAAAAAGAGAGCCTAAAAATCAAATTCCTTCAATAAAAGAGATTGAAAACATTATAGCCAAAGAGGCTTTAATTGATTTTTTATTTTTGAATAAGTCTACTAAATATATATTATTAATAATTTTCTTTGTGTTTGTTTTGTATCTAATAATAGAATCGGTAAAAATAATTTTTGGCTTAAACCTTATCTCAACATCTATATTTTCTTTTTTAAGTGGAATATTTATTGCTTTAATTTCAGTTATTATTCTTCTGTTCCGTAAAACTTTTGATTAATTTTCAACCGTCAGTTGTTTGTTGTGAAATATAAATTTTGTTTTAATTGCTGAAGTTATTAAAGGTTAATTATTTCCTTTATATTTATTACCATCAAATTGTCCATAATAGAAAGAATTTTTCTAAAAGTTTATAAATTTTACTTAAAGCAATTAGTTTATCAGTTCTAGTAGGGGATAATGCCTGCGATATTATTAGATAATAGTAAAGAAGTATTATATAAGAGAGAGTAAAAATATAAATTAATCAACAAAGAAGGCTAGTGTTACCTAGCCCTCTTTTGAGTATTCCAAGAATCTCACTTCTTAGAAATAGCTTCCACTTTAATTTTAACTGGTTCTTCCTTCTTTTCCACTGGGTTTGTTTGTTCCATTTGCACCCCAGTTTTTATCTTAGCTCTGCGATTTGCCAAATATATGCGATGTGTTTCTCGCCCTTTGGCACTCTCTTGGTATTTTTTTCTGGCAAGTTTCCCTCTCTCCGAGAGAGCATATCGTTTTTGTGCTTCACTATATTTTTTCATTTTTTATACCTCCTTTGTTATTAAACTTTAATAATTAATTATCACGACTTGAGTATATAAAGGCACTGAGGTTAATCATGTCAAAATGGCAGCAGGTATTAAAATAAAAAAGGGTATAATTCGGATAGTTAGAATAAAATATGAAAAAACTTATATTAATAATTATTCTTGTTGGATTACTAGCTGTACTTTTTCTATTTCCCTCTTTTTATTTTAATAAACTTGAATTTCAAGGAAAAGCAATTTATTCATCAATTGAAACAAATAAAAAGGCAGCTTTTGATAATATTGAACAAAGAAGTGGTCGTGAAGGTGGTGTGAAATCAGACGAAGAATATGAGTATTATTCTGGTCTAATTACTGAAAATTTAAATAAAATGGATTCTCTTATTAGTGATCATCAGAATCTATTAGTACAACAAAGTAAAGTTGTTTTTCTGTTGCCATCCAAATATAAAAAATATTACAGTCTTAAAAAAGAAGCCTTTGATAAGTATTATTTATCTTTAAGAGATTTTAAGAAACTCAAAGAATCTGAAAGTATCTTTTATTATATTTTAACAAAACAGAGTAAATTTTCTACTTTAATGACTGATATTGGTCAAAATAAAGATATAAATATAGATTCTTTAAAAGAATTAATAAAAGATTTTCAAAGACTACAAATGGATATCCAAGAAAATTTTGATAAAGGTCTTTTAACTGAAAATTTTAATAATCAAGTGTCTCAAAAATTAAGTTATTTTCTTAATGTTTCAAATTTAATATTAGATTGGAAAGGAAAAATAATTTCAGACAACGAAATTGGAGATAAATTATCAGAATTAATAAAAAAAGATAAAGGCTATGACATTGCAGAAATTATTTATGAATCCAGAGCCAAAATTACCGATGTTAAAGCAAAAGAATGGAAAGATCTTTACGACACATCAATAGAACTACAAAATAAAGCATCAGATTATTATTACAATAATAAGTTGTTTAATGATAGTTTAAGCAAAATAATATCAATTAATGATAAGAGTTACCCTCAGAATAAAGAAATTAAAAGTGATACAAAAATAGAAGAAAAATATGTTGATTTAAATGGCGATGGTCAACAAGAAATTTTACGATTAACAACTAAATATATTGATGAAGAAAATACTGAGGTGAGTTTGATTGTTTATGATAAAAATAATAAAGAGATTGGTAGACTACCAGATGATTTACCCATAAACGAACCTATGTTCGATACTGCTAGAGTATTTACTCCAATTAAAAAGGATAAAAAACAGTTTGTAAGTTATGAATTTATAGTTGGTCCTCATTCATCGGAGACCATGTTTTTTGGTTTGTTTGATTTTAAGGATGGTGGAATGGGTATATTGCCGGTCTGTTTAACTGAGGATGTCAATGGTGCCTCAGATTGTCTATTTTGGTCTGGCGAAGTAGGAGATTTATGGGCTGATGATTATGATAAAGATGGAATACTAGAAATAGTAGAAATGGTTGATGAATATCCAAAAGATGGACCATTAACTGAAGAAATTATAAATTCAACTAAAGAGACCTTTAATAATTTAGGTGAAAAAGCCAGTGATGGTGCTTTAAGAGTATTAAAAAGAGAACAAGGAGGTAGGGGAAATAAAGTTATTTGGGGAATTTATAAATATAACGACACATATTTTGAAAAACAATTAGGAAAAGATTACGATAAATATTATGTCTTAGCGAAAGATTCTATTAGTAATTTGTATACTAAATATCCAACTATAATGAAAAAAAGTGAAATGAGTAAAGACTCTGTTGAATATAATGAATTTATGAAAAATTATTGGACCGGAAATATATAAAATATTAAAGATAAAATGCATTCAATTTAAATTATTAATTTAAAAAAAAGTTATGGGATTTTTTAATTTTTCAAAATATAAAAAAGAAGAGAGAGAGTTAATTAGTATTTATTCTCAAAGTTATGTTTTTCAGGGTATGTCTGAAGAGGAGGCCGAAAAAGCCGCAGAAGACTTACTTGATAGAGCAATTGAGCAATCTAAAAAAGTAGGAACATATAATAGTCTGCCTAAAAACATGGGAGATATTATTTTAGGCAATACTAAAGATGATGATGAAATGGTTAATAAATATACAGAATCAATTCGTCAAGAAATACCTATAAAAAGAAAAGAAGGTGTAACAGATAAGGATATAAGTCTATGGTGGAATTTATGCGATATTGAGCGATGGGTAGCATTAGAACTTGACAATGAAACACATATGTCTTGCATACTAAGTTATGTACAAGATAATAGTTTATCAATGGATGAAGCCATTAATAGATTAAGGAAGTATTATCCTCTATATGGTGATCCTGAAGACACAAGCAATACAAAAGGTGATGATCGCCCTTTACCTTTTGAATTAAAAGATAGAGTTAATACATATATGAGAAAAAGAACTAGTGCAGACTTAAATAAATATAAAGAAGAAGTAGAGAAATCTTCAACTTTTAATGCTCTAGTTCGTAAGGAAATTAAAACGGGTAATTTATAATTATTAATTAATAAAAAATGAAAGATTATTTTAAGGAAGTAATTACAAGAATAGTGGTTGTAACTGTTGCAGGTATTATAATATTAATATTAATAGAAATATTTTAATATATAAATTATATATACCACTAATATGGTATATTCTGAAAATTTCAGATAATTAATATCCACACACAGCCATCCTGATTTGTTTCAAAGCAGGAAACATAATCATTTAGTCGCATAAACTTTATTATTGTCTTCTATTAAATCTTTTTTTCTTTGATACTGTATGGTTATATATTTCCCCCTATAAAGGTAAGTGTATAATTAAAATTAAATATTACCAATTTACAGGCAAAGTATGAAAAAATTTGATTATAACGATTTTGATAATTCACTGACAAAATCAAGAGATAAAATAATATCCTCTTGGAAAAAAGGAAATGTCGCTAAAATTGTGACAATATTCTTAATTTTTATCTTTTTACCTTTAGTTTTAATAATAGTATCTAATGAAATCTATAAAAAAAATAAATCACATCCAACTACTGCCAAAATTTTAACGGGATTGTTCATTGTTTTTGTTTTTTTACCTCTTACTGGAGCTTGGTTTAATGGACTAGTATCGGCATTTAATAACCCTAAATCAAACATAAAACCAACAAAAACAACAACAGATACTATCATTTCTAATGATATCCAAGATAATAATCAACCAAGTATTACCGGTGCTCAGGAAGCAACTCCAATATTAACAATAACAATAGAACCAACAAAAACAAAAGTAAAACCAACATCAGTTCCGACTGTAATAAAACCAACCGAAACAGTTACCCCAAAGACACAAAAGTCTAGTGTACCCGCAGAGTATAAATCAGCCTTAGCTCAGGCTAGTTCTTATGCAAACACTATGTATATGTCAAAAAGGGGTGTGTACGATCAATTAGTTTCAGAATACGGTGGAAAATTTTCAGCAGCAGCAGCACAGTATGCGATTGATAATGTAAAAGCTAATTGGAACGCAAATGCTTTACAAAAAGCAAGATCTTATCAAGACACAATGTACTTATCTCCAAATGCAATTCGTGATCAATTAACATCAGACTATGGAGAAAAATTCACACAAGGAGAAGCTGATTACGCAATTCAGAATCTTTAGTGACTAAACTTGTCTATTAGGTTAAAAACAACATTCACTAATTGATTAGTAAACTCTATACTGTAGTCGCTCTTGTTAATATCTTAATTTGTTTTAATCTTTGTCTAGCCTGTTCTGCCCATATAGGATTTTGAAAAGCCTTGATGATTCCACACAAACTGTCGGTTAGATTAATACTAGGACTTCGGAGCAAAGCGGAACACTCTGGTTCCGAAGACGCATAATGCTTGGAAATTTTCCCCAAATCATACAGTTCGAAAATTTTATTATCCTGATCCATTAATTTTTCCACTTTCGAACCATTAGTTTGTTTAGCTAGTATAAGAAGTGATTTAAATCCCATTGTCAGAGTGTAATAAATTTTATCCTCTTCAAGTTCAAGATTTTCAAACACCTTTTTTAGTAACTGTCTTTTTTCACTGGGTTCAAGTTTTAAAAATGATTCTTTACCTTTTTGAGAAACATCATAAATTTTAGCTCCAAGATCAGTAGTTTTTTGCATGGCTTCAGTTTGTTTAGCAATCTGTCCATCCAAATTATTTAAATCACCGGAAAATTTTGCAAAATGGACCTTATATTGCTCCTCAGTAATTTTGCCGTCTAATTTATCAATATAAATTTCGCTTAATCTATTGGTATAAATTTTTCTCGATTTTTCTAATTCTTTTACTGAATCAAGATATAGTTCAGATTCATTACTATTCGTCTCTTTTAAGGCTTTTCTTAACCACTCTCTTACTCTGGGACTATTTATTTTAAATTCATCAATTACATTTCCAATAAAATCTTCTACCTCCTTTTCTTTGGACCATTTCAACCTTGGACAATTCTGATAGTGGTTGCAATGACCATACATTATTTCTTTCGACTTTTCCCAAGTAATGGTTCCATGACATCTGTGGCATTTAAACATACCTTTAAACATATATTCATGTTTTCCATATTTAGGTGTATTTTTTGATCTAAGAATTTTTTGTACTTTTTCAAATAGATCATGATCAATTATTGGTTCTTGTTTGCCTTTGTAAATTTCTCCTTTCCACATAAAATCACCAACATAAAAAGGATCATGAAGTAATCGATGGATTCGACTCTTTGGTACCAATTTACCACTATCACCCCTCATCCCTAATGAGTGCATCTCTTTTGATAATTTAAGTATAGAATAAGTGCCAGTTCCATACATTTCAAACATCTTCTTAAGTATTGGTGCAACCTCTTCATTAACCACATGAATTTTGTGTCCTTGTTCTCCTATGGTTCTGTAACCATAGGGAGGTTTAGTGGGCAGCCATCCCTCGCTTATTTTTTCCTTTTGTCCTTTTTTTACCTCTTCGCTTAAATTGTCTAAATAATATTGAGCTACTGAAACTTTAATATTCCATATAAATCTATCATTTGATTTCGAGTTTCTATGTAGAACAAAATTTTCTTTTACAAAATGAATTTGTTTTTCGTCATCATTTTCAATCCAATCATTTACTAATACTGCGTCTCGAATATTTCTCGTAAGTCTATCGGTTTTTTCTACTATTAAGTTTTTTATTTTTTTTGCTTTTAAATATTCCAACATCTCCCCAAATAATTTTCTTTGTTTACTTCCACCAGCTGACTCCGATAGAGAAAAAATTTTATCAATTTGAAGTCCTTTTGATTGACTATATTCAGTCAGTAACTTTTCTTGAGAAGGGAGAGAATATCCACTCTCTTCCTGTTCTTTACTACTAACTCTACAAAATATAATTGCTTTATTATTCATATGTCTTTTTAAAACTTAAATGGCCGCTCTGGTGCAACCAATCTGAGAAGACTCAAATTGTCCAAAGCGGCCATTAAAAAAAGCCTTCTCAAATTGTAGATTGGTTGCCCTTAATTATAACTATTTTTTAAACTTTATGGTTATTCCCTTTTTTACAAGAATTCCAATGAAATATTTCACTTTAGTAGTACGAATTCCTCCTTCTCTGTAAACTGATAATGTATTGCTTAGTGCTTCTAATAAAATTCCAACCTTATTATTTCTGACTAGAAGTAAATACCATTGTTTGCTTTTTTGGTCATCTAACTCCCGTGATAATTTATCCGCTAAGTATTCGGGCTGACCTTGAAGTTCGTTTAATAGTTCATCTGCTTTCAGATCCAAGTCTTTGTATTCTTCTTTAATGGGAATACTACTGTTAACTGTATTATTATTTTTATTTTTACTGTTAACTGTACTATTAACAGTTAACAGTTGGTTCCTGTCTTTTAAAATATCACCAATAGTGCTGGTCATACTTTTACCTCCAAAAATACTTTCAATGCAAATAAAGCTTCTTTAGAAGAATTGTATTCACCTTGGTTTTTACATCCGCTTCCATAATCCACATTGATAATAATTAAGCTTTTTGAAAACTTTTCTGCTTTAAGAAATTTCCAAATTCTTTTACTTTTTCTTGTGGAGACTCTTTTAACCTTTCCATCACAATCAACAATTTTTATAAAAATCTTAGGTTTGTTCATTTTCATTTATGACTTTATAAGTTAGTCACCCTACTCAATTAATAAATTTTGAAAATACTCAACTAAAAATACTCCAAGCTTGTTTAATGTCTCAAAATCAAGTTCAAGCCCAGCCTCCTCTTTGAGAATTTCTCCAAGCTCAATAATTAATTCCCGGCTAAGTGTTTTCATTGTTGTGAATAAATCCGGGTCTTAATAACTTTTAGTTGGTTAAAAAATTGTTGGGGTTCAACTCTTAGATCACCATCCCAATACATTCCAATAAGATTTTCTAATTCCTGTGTTTTTTTAAATACAAAAAATATTTTTCGATTATCAACAGTTTCAAGTAATTCAATCGGGAAATATAAAGACAGTGCAGAAACCAGTGATAGGTCAGAAGTTTTGTAGTAATTTTCATTAAGTTCCATCATTCTGAACTATTATCGTTTTTCAGAATTAGGAAATCTTTCGTTAACAAAAAGATGTTTTAATCTAAATCAAGGCAAATTTTAGGATTTTTTCGTTTCAGGTTTTATTTCTATTATTAATGGTTTCAATCCAACACCATTTTTTACAAAAATAAAATTTTCATTCTTAATTAATTTCATATTTTTTTTAATAGTTGCCAAAGCGTCTCTTACCCTTTTTCCCACATTATTATCCAATTTTGACCTATTTATATTCAATTCTTCTTCCAAATTTTCAAACTTGTATATCTTATCTGGGTGAGTCAATAGAAACATTATCAGTTTATGAGGATTTGTATCTCTACCTATTTGACCGGAATATTTATGTCCACTAAGTGTTTCATAATCCAAAAATATAATTTCTTTTCCATAAATAACAGTTAATTTATCAAATAAATTATCTTTCACGATTTTTTTAAAATTACGATAATAATCAAAAAAATCTTTTGAAACCGTACAAGGAAGTGATAAATATGCAATCGTTTTTTGTCCATCTTTTATTAACACCTCAATTCTTTCGCCAAAATCTCTAATAATACCTTTTTCTTTAAGATGTTCTAAAGCCCTTTCTTGCCAATAAGGTCCTTTTGGACCCGGTAATGTAATGTCTGCTGAAAGAGATATATTAATTTTTTTCTCCTCATTAAAGCTAGATATTACTTCAGAATTAATTTCTTCAAGTAAATACCATATTGATAGATAAAAATTTTCTTCAGAAGGGGAAACTTCCATTTTAATTTTAATAATTGTTGCCTTATTGTACCTGATAATAAAGATATTAAAATCGTGGTAATATAAGTTGTTCGTACAATTTGTTGCCTAAACTTCGTAAGAAGCATGGCATGAAATCCGTTCAAGGGTAATAAGCTCCTAATCAGAGCATCCTTGAACGGTCAATAATCGAAAGGTTATTGGGTAGCGAAAGCTATCGCTGGTTAGGAGCTTTTTGGTTATTAAAATATAAAAAATTATGAAAATGAAGATTATTACAGTAACTGTTTTCACTATCGTTTTATCATTTCTTTTCTATTGGTGTGGATACCGACCAAGCCATATCAGGTCAATTTGTGTAGATAAAATTTCAAATAAACCAAGTAATGCCGAAGAATTGGAATTACAATATAAAATGTGTCTAAGAGGATATGGTTTAGAAAAATGATATGAAAACAAAGATATTAGCGTTATTATTTTTTTTAGTTTTTGTTGATAATTCATTTCCAATTAATGCCCAAGAAAGTAGTAATGAATTTATTATTACTGCTACGAATCCAGCCAATGGTGAAAACAATATTCCTACGAATCTTAAAGATGGAAATTGTCAAAATCAATATTGTTCCTTAACGATAGGTTTAGGGAATTCAGATAAAAGTCCAAGAGGACAAGGATACCCATTTTTAGTACAAGATTCATTAAATTCTTCTACTGTTCAAGTTTCGGGTCCAAACCCTCCATCACAAATAAAAATTATGGGGTCCTCAGAAGGTGGAAATGATCCGAGATTTTATCACTCTAATGCTTTATTTTTATTTAATTCATCGAATAATCTTTACTACCTCGAACCAAATTCAACATATACCTTTACATTTAAGAGTGGAATAAATGGAGTTAAAGCAAAATATAACAACAACACTATCGCTTATTTATCTTCAGATTATTCATTTAGCTTTACAACTGGTAGTGGACCAACAAAAACTGATACAGATTTTCCTACCTCAGCTCCGACTAAAAAAGCTACACCATCTCAAAGACCAATAACTTATTCTCCTACACCAACTTTAATACCAACATTGACAAATAAACCTACTAACACACCCATAATTAATAAAAAACAAACTAACCCAACCGATACAATTTCAATTACTCCTCAAGTTTTAGAGAGTGATTCAATAAGTCCAACACCTGTATCAGCAATTGAAAATCAAATTCAAAAAAATAAAACTTTTTGGCAAAAAACAAAATTAATATTTTCAAATTTAATAAATAAATTTTTTAAAAAGTCAGTTCAAACGGAAGTGGTTAGTATTACTCCTACTCCAACCTTAATCCTGGTACCTACTCAATTGGAAGAAACACTTATCCCAACTTCTACACCAACCACAAAAGTAAAACCAAAACCCACAGTTGTTTTAAAACCGATATCAACCATTAATGAAAATATACTTAAAACTAAATTTGGTATTAATAGTCCAGACATGATTACATTAATCCTTAATGACAGTGGTAAATTGGAAAATTATGAAAGGGAATATTATCAACAAATTAAAGGTTGGCCTGAGATAAATACAACGGCGTTGGAACAAAGAATTTTTATACCTAGTTTTAATTCAACTAAAATTTGTAAAACTGCCAATATTGTTGAAGTAAAAAATGCCGTCATCAATTTAGAAAATCTAAGTGCAGCAATAAAGAGTGCAATGATTAATACAGCTAAAAATAGAGTGAATCCAACAGCTTCTCCGCAATCGCTTGATGAACAAATAAAAAATGTTCAAAAGGATATTAATGTTGCCAGAGACACTTTAAATACTTTAATTACAAAATATTGTCGTGTTTTATAACTACAATCAATTAAAATGAAGATGAAAAACGAGAAAAATACCTCATTTGAAGATAATGCCAAGACTAAAATTCATACTAGATTTGAATATAGTGAAGAAGAGTTTGAATTAATTAAGAAAGGTTGTCCTCGTAAACAACCTCAGAACCCCGACACTCAGCGTTGGTATATCGAAACAAAAGATAATTGGGTTTATGTCTTAAGAAGTTTAAATCCTACCGTTGTTTTCAAAATTCATTTTGTAAAGGAAGGTGATAAATATATCTCTCACGAATCGTTTATGACCTTCGATAAAATAAACGAATTAGATACTGGTTTCTTTGTTCAACAACACAATTACTTTAACTGTTGGATGTTCTTCTTAATAGAAAATCTAATCTTTAAAAATCCATATGCCTTTCTTGATAATGCCGGAGCCGGGACCAAAATTGATTTAACTGGAGTACATGGTTTCTCTCATTGGCGAAATGTATATAAATTTGGAAAACAAATTGCTGACCAAAATGGAGCTGATAAAAAGGTAATTTATTTCTTTTCTGTTCTACATGATTATTGTAGAGATAATGAATACGAGGACCCATCTCATGGTGAAAGAGCTGTTAATTTCTGTAATAGTTTCCCGGAATATTTAAATAAAGATCAAATAGAAGTTTTAAAGTTTGCAGTTAAAAACCATAATCTCTCACCTGAAGAAATGGCTAAAGTGGATAGCCCACTAATCGATAACATTACTGTTCAGACTTGCCTTGACGCTGATAGATTGGATTTACCTCGTATTGGTACAAGCGTTGATCCTGACTACCTGTTTACAGATCAAGCAAAAGCATTAGTTAAAAGTAAAGGTTTAGTCATATAATTTTATTCCTCCATTTGGATTTGGGAACTTAATTTTCTCTCCATCTTTAAAAGCGTAGATTGGAGCTTCACTAAAAATTCTTCCGTTAGTTTCTCCCATAAAGCGATGATCACAATTTTCTATCTCAATAATCTCTTTGTGTTTAGCATTAATAAAATAATCAAAGAATTTGTTACCAATCTCTTTGCCTAAAGCTGTATATCCTTTACCTACAACGATAGTGACCTCACCTTTGTATTCTCTAATCCCTTCAACCCCATGCTCACCACTAAAGATTAAGGCTGGTTCTACTAATAATATTTTTGTAACCTCAGGATATTCCCAAGCCGTCATAGAAATAGCACCAGCCCCCGCAGAAAGACCCATTAGGTATATTTCTGGTTTATTACTACCACAGATTTCTTTAGCATTATCTAAGACATAAGAAAGCGTTTCTCTTAAATTAATATCCCAACCAAATCCTAAAGATGAAATGTTAGGGATTCTAACCACAGATCCAATTTTTTGTTCAATTAGATAATTAGCAATCTTAATATATTTATCTTCGTATCCATTAATGGACCCATCAGCTCCAGGAACATTGATAATTATTTTTCCATTATTAAAGGGGTGAATAGCTACCTCAAGTTCAAAATCCATTGAGATTCCGTTTTTTGATCTGGTCCAATTTAGCTTTGTGGTTTTAATATCCATCTAGTTAAGATTATATCCAAATTCAAAGTTATTATTCGCCCTTCTAAAACCCACCTTTTTCCACCATTTTTTCGACCATTTTCGACCTTTTTAGCTTTGGAAAAACTACAAACAATTATTATAATTCACCATTTTTTATACTTAAAAAACCTCGTTTTCCTTCAATTTACTTATTAAAATCCAAGGTTTCCCCATGTTTTTTAGGTTCAAAATATTAACAAAAACAGGCAACTTTATATCTAAAATCAGTGATTTTCGATGTTTTTCTATGATTTTTATAGCTAATTTTATAATCAATTAAGTATAAAAATCCATGATTTTCCTTGATTTTTTAAGTTCAAAACATCTGTAAAAAAAACATTTTTATGTCAAAATAATAATTTTTGATCATTTTAAACTTAATACTTAGACAACTAGAGATATACAAGTAAATATTTTACAACGGCGTTTTAGATTAAATATCTACAAATTATTTTTGTTTTAGTATCGACATTATGGCTATGAGTTCATTTGAACTATAATCTAAGTAATCAATGAAAACACTTTCTTTCAGGGAAAATATTTCCTCAATTAAAAATCTCTTTAAAAAATATAACCCCGAAGACATTAGTGTGGCCTTACTTACATCTTATTTATGGTTACCAAATATTTCAAGTCCGATACAACACCACTTTTTAATAGCTGTTTTTATTTCTATTAAAGAAGAGGAGTTTAATCGAACAAACAGAATATCAAATTACCAAGAGTTTAAAAGCTTTTTAAAAAGGTTATATGTATTGACACCTTCATTCCCGTCAATAGAGGATTATTATCCTGAACCTGACTGGGGAGAAATTAAATATTACGAAAAACAAATATCGTATAAAATTTTTTACGGATGTGAATTTGAAAATCTTTACGATGATATTTATCTTTTTGAGGCATATTATGGAAATTACAGCGATAAGTTTGAAGAATCGCTTCATCGTAGTCCTAAAACTGAATTACTAGAAGTGTTTTCTTTGCAAGACCTCATTATCAGTAGTATTGAATCTCAGAAAAAAATACCAAAATATTACAGACATACTGGTTATAAAGAATTACCACCAGAAATATTTTGGAATGATATAAAGAAACTAATATCACAAAATGACTTCACACAATACAGTCAGTTAACTAGTCATTATTCATGTGAATTAGGGCAATATTCCTTCAATGAAGACGACGAAGAACAAATATTATCAACACTCACAGGCGAGTTCCCATTCTTCTTTGTTTTTCTTCATATAAATAATAAATATGTACCTATACTACCAAGAAGATCGTTTTGTGTGCTGCTTGATTATTGGCATGAAAAACTAACAGATTATTATTCTCTTAACCAAGATAATCGTAAAAATCACAGCTTTCATTTAACACTCGAAGTCTGTAACTTTATTCGAAAAAGGGTCAAGCAAGAAAAATTTCTCGAATTAGTTACTGTATTAGATGGCAGTACTAAATCATTTAATGAGTTATTTTATGCCGGAGCATTGGTTTCAAGAGATAATTTATTCCTTATTTATGTGTTACCTCCTTTCTCAGATGATAAAGAGTTATCAACAAACTTGGAGGTTTTAACTTCAAAGATTAATGAGTCATTTAATTTATATAAAAAATACAGGTTGCTCTATTTAAATTTTGATAAAAAGGCAGCTAGCTTTAATACGAAAGGTAAAAAACTAAAACCGAAACTTTTATTAATACTTTCCCAAGCAACTACTAAAGCAATGAGATTTAGATTACCATCTATCTTAAAAGGAGAACTTATATTTATTGATCAATTTTTTGGAATTATTGATGAGCTTGAAAACACAGATCAGTTGTCTGATTTCTTTGAGTATAAAAATGAGTTAATCAGTGGAGCTAAAATTAGTCCTTTTAATAGCCTTTTAGATTTATTTTGTTCTTTTAAAGATTCGAATCAAGTATTAATCGAAGGTGCTAAAGAACCAAACTATATAGCTTTAGATCCGCATTGGGGTACGAGTAAAAGATATGATAATTTGGTCGATTTTTTTAGTAAATATCCTTTTGATAGTCGAATATATTCCCACCCAAGATATTGGGAAATTGAAGATCATCAGGAAAACAGGACATTGATAAAAGCACGGAGTCATCGTGGTTATGCATTATGTCCAAAAATTGGAACTACAGCATTCTTTATTTCATCACCATTCGAGGAGCTAAATTTTAATGAGGGGTTAATTGCCAATTCTTTAATGGAGAGCCTAGAGGATTCTTTGTTTAGATTTAGAGATGCTTTGTTAAAACTTCCATTTTTTAACAGGTTTAAATACACACAAATTTTATTTTTCCCTAGTAATAAATTTTCTGAAAAATTTAAAATACCACTTAATGGAAAACTTTGGGAGATTGATAGAGGATACTTTCAGCCCGGCTTACCTGGTCTAAGAATAATTTATGACCATGAAAAACTTTTTAAAGAATTAACCATAAGAAACGACAGGTCTCTTCAATCAAGTCTTTTTAACATGGTTATTACCTTACTTGACAGTTTTTCCCCGACAAGTCATATCAAAGAAGTTCTTGAGGAGAGTAATAAAGATAGTAGCGGTAAAATACGTTTTAAGTTACAAGCTATTACAAAGATAGCGGATTTTCCAGATCACTTAGATCCCTTTACTCCAGAGATATATCATCATAAGTATGCCAGGAAAAGAGTGGCCGAATTAGCGTTAAATATTGGTATTGTCCCAGGGAAATATCGCAAATCAGAGGCAAAAGAAATTTTAAATAAAATGAGAGAAGCGATGATTGATGAAATTAATTTAAAAGCAAAAGTATATAAATACAAACAAGCACTCTTGTATTGTATTGAACGCGAAAATGCACTTGATTATGAATATGAAATGAAGCGATTAATGGCTAAAAAAATGTTAGAACAAGATTATGATTACGATGTAAGTGGGAGATTCGCCAAGGATCATGATGACTTTATCGAGGAACATAAAAGCTACCGTTATTTAATAGAGAAATTGGTACAACTAAAACCAACTGGGAAAAATATCTTAGATTCAAAATCTTTTCAACACTTAATAGCATTAATTGATAAATTTCTTGAGATATCCAGTGTCAGTGATACGATCCATCACGAATTATTTTCCACCGGTATTGAAGTTCTTACCGATTACAGAATTATCATTAATGCCGATAAAAAATACGACCAACGAAAACTTGTGTATGGAAAAGAAGAAAAAGAGTTTGAGTTAGGGTTGGCTGGTTCTGATTCTGATAAAGTAGAACCATCAAAGGCTACCGATGAGTTTCTCAATGAACTCAATAAAGCTTTTTTATTGGATTTAGGATTTAGACTTTCTACCTTATATGGTGTTTTATCATTACTTTCGCGATGGTCCACATATTATCAAAAAACAAAAGAAAAGACGACATACTCATCAACAAAAGAAATTATAGTAAGACGTTCATGTCAGTTTGTAAAAGAGTTAAAAACCAATGAAGCAGAAAAGATAATCGATTTCTTAACATTAAAAAGTGAAGACATACTCAAGGTAACTAATCAGCAAGACCTATGTCTTGATCTTCCAATTTGGGAGCACAACAAAAGACCACAAAGATATACTATAAAACCACTAATTCTGATTGACAATAAATATTATTGGGGACCTGTATCAGCGTATAAATCAAGTGCTATTTGGAGTAATATTCCTGTCCATAATTCACTTCCATATTTGATGGATACTCCTAATATAAATAGAATCTTAAAAGAGGAAGAAAAGGATTTAAATAATAATTTAGAGAAGAAAGCTTTAGTGATAGTTAAAAGATTTACAAGATTTGCTGATCGAATTAATTACACTCGGAACACACACCCTCAGAAAATAGGTGAATATGATGTCTTAGCTTACTTACCAAAAGAAAATATTTTATTAAATATTGAATGTAAAGATATTTCTCCAGCGTTTTGTCTAAAAGATACAAAAACATTGAGGGAGAAAATATTCGGAAAACAGAAAACATCGAAAAAAGGTTATTTATTAAAAGTCGAAAAAAGAGAAGAGTATTTAAAGAAGCATTTATTGAATTTTAAGAATATATTAAATTGGCCAATTGATTTAGTTAATCCTCCACAAGTTATTTCACTATTCATCTCACGGTATAACTATTGGTGGACCAAATATCCTCCTAGAAAAACTCCAGTATCATTTATGAGAATAGATATTCTAAATAACTATTTAACAGAGTTATCTAACAATATTTAAAAATAAAAGAAAGTGTGATATTGACCATAAAAGTGCATTAATAGCGAACATTAATTTAAATAAAAATTATATTCCTCTTACAAGAGCTGTAAAATAAATTATTTATGACCCTCATACTCGGAGTTCATCTATTAGAAAGATTTTATCTCGTATCAGATACAAGAGTAACTTCAGAAAAAAAATGATGGAACAGTCGTACTTAAGGACAATTTGATAAAGGATTTTATTTTTAATAATAAAATATCGGCTGTAGCGGCTGGAAAGGCTCTGCCGGCTTCATTTATATTAAATAGACTTAAACTAAGAATTAATGAAAATAGTAGTATATCCGAATTTAAAGAAATAATAAAAACCAATATAAGGTCAATTATTAGCGAATATGTAAATGAAACTGGATTTGATACGGGTAAGGTAATGTTCATTATTGGAGGATTCGATGACGAAAAAGGTAAATATATAGAAGTCTCCTCACTTGGAAATGCTATGTCTTCTATGGTTGTTGCTCAAGGTGAAGGTGTAAATGTAAATCAATCAATAGACAGTAGACTGTTAATAGCCATGTCAAAAATTGGCGGAAAGAAGAAAGGGGATCATATTATTGTAGGGGATGTACAAAAATCTGAAATGTTCACTATTAACCTAAATATTCGGACTGCTGAATGGAAGATGGAAGAAGTAGATTGCTATAATTATGTGGTATTTAATCCAGACAAGGAATTGAAAACAGTGGAAGTTCCAGGAGAATTACTCTCTGCTCTAGAGTTTAGAGAGAGATCTAAACAATCCATAGAAGACCAATTGTACGATGAATCGGAGTTGTTAATTAATTTCGTAAAAAGATCCATTAAAAAACACGGCTTTTGGGAAGTAGGAGGACACATTTTTGTGTCAATACAAACACCAAAAACCAATGCATTTCCAACTGGAGATTTTGGAATGATAAAAGATGGAAAGGTTGTTAAAGCAGGGAGTTTTTATGTTGAAGAAGGGAAAATAATGTATGAATTAGAAGATGGTATAGTTGGGGAATATAGACAAATAAGTACAGTTATAGATGAATATTATCGAGACACAAATAAATCAAATACTGGAAGCCTTTTTTTATAAAGCTGAATAAATTTTGTGTGTCTTTTTCATCTCGTTGAAGATTATATAAATCTAGTCAGCCTGAAACAGTTCCATTTGTCGAGCTGATTCGAAAAACGCCTGTCCACCTTTGAAAGGCCAAAATTTTTCTGTATTAAATTCCATAAACACTCCTCACTTTTCATCAATTCTTTTTAACATCTGTTTCATTTGATCAATTTCCGATTGTTGAGAAGGAATAATCTTTTGACATAATTGTTTAATTTCCAAATCATCAACTGGTGCATTTTTACACATCAAAATTGCTCCAGAGTGATGAGAAATCATCGATTTTAAAAATTGTTTATTATTTATTCCAGTTTGATTTCTAATAAAAACAAATAAAAGTGCCATTATTACAATGCTTATTCCAAAAATTATATTTTTATTTCTATATATAGAACCCATAAACAACATTTCCAGTACCAACATTGATACCGTCATAATTCCAGCCATGTATAGTTGATTTAAATTAGGATATATATCAGTAAATTTATAAACCATCACATACATCAATACATACATAACTAAAAAATGAAAAAATACCATCAACAGCAAATAAACCCAAGACATACGTTTCATAATTTATGATAACAAAAAATTATATTTATTTTAATATCCCATTGTTTCTGATATTCTTTAATCATAAAGAAACTATTAATTGTTTTAATAATATTTTTTATTTTAGGCGGGGCTACTTGGTTCTTAATTTCCGGTAGAAATCAACAATCATTAAATTCTAAAACTAATCAAAAAGTCGATTCCAATGGTGAGATACCATTAATTACTGTTACCGCTCAAAATTTGACAGTGCCATGGAGTCTCGTGTTTTTACCCAATGGCAGTATCCTGATAACCGAAAGGATAGGGAAAGTGAGATTGATAGATAATGGGATTCTCCAAGAAAAACCAATAGCCGAATTTTCAAATATAAAAGCAATTGGTGAAGGAGGATTACTTGGTTTGGCTTTACATCCCAATTTTCCCGCCAATAATTATGTCTATTTGTATTACACATACAAAGAAGATTCGGGTAATACTCTAAATAGAGTCATCAGAATGACATATCTAAACAAACAACTCACAGACGAACATATTATCGTTGATAAAATTCCTGGTTCTTCAAACCATAATGGCGGGAGAATAAAATTTGGGCCAGACGGTTATCTTTATATAACCACAGGCGACGCCGAAAATCCCTCCCAGGCCCAAGATACAAATGCTTTAGGTGGTAAAATTTTACGAGTAACCGACGAAGGAAAATCTGTTTCAGACAATCCTTTTGGTAATCTAATATATTCATACGGGCATCGTAATCCTCAAGGACTTGCTTGGGACAACCATGGTCAGCTTTGGTCAACAGAACACGGTCCTTCAGGTGGCCAATTTGGATCAGCTAATGACGAATTAAATCTAATTGAAAAGGGCAAAAATTATGGTTGGCCAGTTATCAAGGGAAATGAATCAAAAATTGGGATGGAAACACCAAAATATACCTCTGGTTCAGCTATTACTTGGGCTCCAGCCGGACTAGAATTTTTCCAAAATTCATTATTTTTTGGCGGTTTAAAGGGCGAATCCTTATATGAAGCAATATTAACAGACAATAAATTAACAATTAAAGATCATTTTAAAAAAGAATTCGGCAGAATCAGAGATGTAGTCCTAGGACCAGACAATCAACTTTATATTACCACCAGTAATCGAGACGGTAGAGGAATTCCAGCTCTCCCAGACGATAGAATTATCAGGATCAATCCTCAAAAATTTTAGATCAAATCACAATTTATGATAACAAAAGTTTATGGTTTTTTAATGTCGCGGATTTAAAATCTTAAGTAACTTGCAATAAAAAGTTTTATGTTAGACTTAAATATATTATAAAAATATGCTTTCACAAACACCAATAAATTTTCAAAATGTAAAATCAGAAAACGTTGATAAAGAAGTATTACGATTAGGAATAATAGCTGAGTTAGACGCCATAAATCTCTATGAACAATTAGCTGCAACCACTAAAAATGAAAATGTCAGCAAAATTCTTTTGGATATAGCTAAAGAAGAAAAAACTCACGTTGGAGAATTTCAAGCTCTTTTACTCCAACTAGATTCCGAACAGACAAAAGAATTATATGAAGGCAAAAAAGAAGTCGAAGAAAAATTAATTTAAATATAATATGAACAACTCAAAATTAGATTTACTAACCCCAGCCAACAGTGTTTTACTTTTAGTTGATTACCAACCTGCCATGTTTAAGGGTGTTGGTTCAGGGAACCGAACTATTATCAAAAACTGTGCCGTAGCCACAGCGAAAGCTGCCAGCATCCTAGGTGTACCAACAGTTCTTACCTCCATTTATCCCGAAGGTAATGGAGAATTTATCAAAGAAATTTCTGATTTATTTCCCAAGATTAAAGTCATTGCTCGTAAACTGCCTAGTTTCGATGCTTTAGAAGAAGAAGCAGTGTGGAAAGCAGTGAAAGCTAC
>Ga0265297_10002426_pt1 | contig 37998 bp, 32 predicted proteins | sample Munlanlwell13791_FD_192502 | JGI IMG/M metagenome (GOLD analysis project Ga0265297, IMG submission 192502) | Leachate microbial communities from a municipal landfill in Southern Ontario, Canada - Leachate well 137-91 | ecosystem: Engineered > Solid waste > Landfill > Unclassified | place...
TCCCGAACTCGGAAGTGAAACCGTTTAGCGCCGATGATAGTGTGGCACGTTGCCATGTGAAAGTAGGGAATCGCCAAGCGCTTTATCCAAAAACCCAGGACTCAAACCCCTGGGTTTTTTTTTGCCCAAGAAATCGCAGGGATTCCGTAGATGAGCTATGATGTCGCGGTTAAGCCGCGCGATAGATGGCACGCTAACCGCGCGAGCCATGTGAAAAAAGTCCTGGGCTGAGCGTGAATCGGGCGTAGGCGCTCACAATCCGGGGTTTGTCATTTGAAAAAACACGTAAGCTCCATTTTAAGAGTTTAATGGGCAGAGCCGTTGAGCCTGGAAAATAACATCGATAATGACGCTGAGTTTAGGCATGAAAATTAACAATTTTGATCCGGTTCAAACCATATTATTAAAAGGTCTAAACCTGATTGAAGCCAGCGCTGGAACAGGAAAAACCTATGCTATAGCGATGTTGGTGTTGCGTTTTGTGGTCGAACAAGGCATTGCGATTGAAAAATTGCTGGTGGTCACGTTTACCAAAGCGGCAACAGAAGAACTTAAAGACCGTGTGCGTTGCAGGTTGGCTGAAGCCAGACAGGCTTTGGATGGTCATACTGAAAATATTGATGACAATATTGTCAATTGGCTGGCTAATCTGGACGTAGAACCGGAACTGATCCAGCAACGCCTTCAAATGGCATTGCTGGATATAGACCAAGCCGGAATTTTTACCATTCATGGTTTCTGTCAACGCGTATTAAGAGAACATGCGTTGGAAAGCGGGCAATTATTCGATGCCGAATTAACCAGCGACTTGGCAGATATTAAACAGGCTTGCGCAGATGATTTCTGGCGCAAGCAGATCTACCAACGTCCAGCGTGGGAAGTCGAAGTATTAACAGGGGTCTTTAAAACCCCGGATGCATTGCTCGCCAGCATCGTTTCATTTCCCGGCAACGGCGCGCAAATTGAAGTTTATCCAGTTTGTGGTGGCTTGGATGACGCATTAAAAGAACTGCAGATGCAAGTGGACTTGGCAAAAGCATCCGCTGAAGTGTATGCACATGCTTTGCGTAGTTGCTTTGCAGACGAAAAATTCAAGACCGGTTATTCAGATACTTTTGACTATCACTATGGCGCATTAAATGCATGGCTGCATGGCGCCACCACATGCATTCCCGATGCAGAAGCATTTGTTTTGCTGACTGAAAACGGATTAATGGACGCTTTGCATGGCGGCAAATTCAGAGCCAATAAGACTCAGACCAGTGAGCAACGTAAAGCTGAATATCTAGCTGAATTGGCTATAGATACCTCCGCTTTCGATGCGTTGGCTTTGGCATTTAGACAAGTCGCCTTGGTATTTCGCAAATCCCTGCTCGATCACTTGCGTGAGGAACTGGATAAACACTTGCACCAGCTGAATGTGTTGTCGTTCGATGATTTAATCAGCCGTTTGTCTGAGGCGTTGCAAAACGAGAAAGGCGAATTGCTGGCAGCTGAATTGCAACAGCGTTTTGAAGTTGCCTTGATCGATGAATTTCAGGACACTGATGACAGCCAGTGGTTTATTTTTTCCTCGCTATTTGCCGCTCCCAGCCACTATTTATACCTAATCGGCGACCCCAAGCAGGCAATCTATAAATTTCGCGGTGCGGATATTTATTCCTACCTAAGTGCGCAACAACAGGCCGAGCATCAATTTACCTTGGGCAAAAACTGGCGTTCGCATCCGCAGTTGGTCGAGGCGGTGAACGCGTTGTTTCAAAGAGATCGGGCATTTTTGCTGGATGGCCTGGAGTTTATCAACGTAGAGCCTGGCTTGTTGGCAGATAACGGCGAATTGCACCATGCAGGACAGGTTGCTGCGCCGATGGTGCTGTGGCAATTACCGGAGGCTGACAGCAAAACAGGGTACTGGACGGCAGGCAAGGCGGCTGAGGAGATCAGGATTGCCGTTGTCAATGAAGTCATTGAACTACTGACTGGCGATTGCACCTTGCAACCGGTGAACCGGACCTTGCACCCCAAAGACATCGCCATTCTGGTAAGAACCAATACGCAGGCCAGGGAATATCAAGCGGCACTGCGCTTAGTCGGCATACCTTCTGTGCTAAACAGCACGGAGTCGGTTTTTGTTTCGCAGGAAGCGGCCGATTTATACAGCCTGTTGCAGGCCGTGGCTCACCCCGGTGACAGCGGACTGCTTAAACAAGCGCTGACGCTGGACTGGTTTGGTTTGGATGGACAAACGCTCTACCAGCTTATCAATAACGAAACCGAGCTTGATGCCTGGACGTCGCGGTTTCTCGACTATTTTCAGACTTGGCAACAAGCCGGATTGATGACGATGATGCAGCATTTGCTTCGTCAAGAAAAAATCAGGACCGGTATATCCAAAACGCTGATGGCGGAAAGGCAACTCACCAACCTGTATCATCTTATCGAGCTGGTACAACAGGCCGCCGTTGATGAGCATCTGGGCATCAATAAAACGCTGGACTGGCTGGGTAATGCGATTGTTAAAGCGAGCAGCGCTGAAGATCAGCAATTGCGTCTTGAAAGCGATGACGATGCGGTCAAAATTGTCACCATGCACCGATCTAAAGGCCTGGAATATTCAGTCGTTTTTTGCCCCTATCTTTGGCAGCGTAGCGATCGGTTAAACAGTGAGAAGCTGTTGATTAGATGTCATGAAAACGGCAGAACGATAGTCGATTTGGGGTCGGAAGATTTTGAACGATACCGCGAGATGGCATTAAAAGAAGAACTGGCCGAGGATTTGCGGGTATTTTACGTAGCGGTTACCCGCGCCAAATACCGTTGTTACATTGCTTGGGGCGATGTGCGGTCACAAGACACAGCAAACGATTCAGCAATGGCTTGGCTGCTTGAATTTGTGGATGCCGATTTTTCCGCGCAACAGGCAAGACTGCAAGCTTTACAGGATAAAGCCGCTTACCGGTTGCTAGAGGTGCCGGGCGAGTTAAACGGCCGTTATCAAAAAGCGGTTGCAGACACTCCATTACAGGCAAAAAAACGCAAGCGCTCACTATATACCACCTGGCAAATGAGCAGTTACACGGGTTTGTCGGCACTAAGCCTGCACGATGCGCCGGAGCTGCCGGAAGATAAGGCCGGAGAGCAAATGCTTATTGCCAAGTCCGAGCCCGGCAGCGCAGTAATGGAATTGCCCAGAGGTGCGCATACCGGTAATGTTGTGCATGATCTGCTTGAAAACAACGCGTTTATCGACTTGTCACGCCGCAAGGATATTGCTACGCAAAGGGACAAGGCTTGTCAACACTATGGCTTAAAACTGGAGCGGCCGGCTTTGCTTGATGAGCTATTGCAAGCTGTAGTCACAACGCCGCTGTCCGCAACCAATGCTGATTTTTGCCTGATGAATTTAGCGGATCATCAGTGCCTAAAGGAAATGCCGTTTTATTTATCCATGCAAGCGATGGATGCCGCGCAAATTAACCATATCTTGCAAGATACACCGGCTTTCCAGCCATTGACTGCCAAGCAGATGTGCGGTTATCTGACCGGATTTATCGATCTTATCTGCGCGTTTCCAGGTTCCGAGAGCCGTTATTACGTGATGGATTACAAAACCAATGCTCTTCCGGATTACAGCCCGGACAACTTAACCCATGCGATGCGCGAACATAACTACGGTCTGCAATACTGGATTTACACTGTCGTGCTGCATCGCTATTTGCAAACACGCTTGCCGGATTACGATTATGAAAACCATTTTGGAGGCGTGCGCTATTTATTCGTGCGCGGCATGAAGCCGGACCAGCCACTGAGCGGCGTTTATAAGGATAGGCCCGACCTGGAGCGGGTTGAAGCATTGGCGGCATTGTTTGGAGGTGTTAAATGACAGACGACTTGGATGCAGGAGAGCAGACCGTACCTAGATCGTTCAGTAGGCTGGACATGGCCTTTGCCAGTTTTCTTAGCCAGCGCACCCGCTTTGATCCCCTGCAAAAACAAGCTTTTGAAGCCATCGGAATGATGGCCTCTTACGAGCAAAACCAGGGACACAGTTGCATTAAAATAGACGACAATGCGCGAGCGTTGCTACTCGCTTCCGGACTGGTGGCAGCAACGCCGGACAATCAATCCAAGCCCTTACCGTTGGTTATAGAACAGGATCGCCTGTATCTGCACCGTTATTGGAATTATGAGAACCAGCTGGCGATGCAGGTCAAGGCGATGATTCAGGCCGAACATCCTGCCGAACAACTCGGCGCGATGTTGGATCGTTATTTCGAAGCGAGTGAAGAGACAGACGACCAGCGCGAGGCGGCCAAGATGGCAGTCCAGCAGTCGTTTTGCATCATTACCGGCGGGCCGGGAACCGGCAAAACCTTTACCGTCGTTAAAATTCTGGCGCTGTTGCAGGAATTGGCCGAACATCCGCTGCATATTGCCCTGGCGGCACCGACCGGAAAGGCCGCCATGCGTCTTCAGGAATCGATCGGTTTTAGCAAGGCGAAGCTGCCGTGTTCGGAGACAATAAAAAATCGCATCCCGGAAACAGTGACCACCTTGCATCGCCTGTTGGGTGCGATGCCGCCATCCCCGTATTTCCGGCATGACAGAAATAAACCGCTGGTTCATGACTTGGTCGTGGTTGATGAAGCGTCGATGGTCGATCTGGCCTTGATGAGCAAGCTGCTTGACGCCTTAAAACCCGGTGCGCGTCTAATCCTGCTGGGTGACAAGGATCAGCTGGCCTCGGTGGAATCCGGTGCGGTGTTAGCCGATTTAGCCATGGCGGAAACCCTGCAAAATAATGTTTATATCTTAAACAAATCGCATCGTTTCGGCGGCGCCATAAAAGAGCTGGCCGAGGCGGTCAACCTTCAGCGGGATCAGGTCGCCTGGCAAGTTTTATCCGGCGGAGGAGACAGCGCCGTGCAATGTCTCAATGAAGATTTAATCGATTATGTAGCGGCACAGCAAGCGGATTATTTGCAGCTGATTAAAGCCGATGCCGAATTTGATAAGGTTTTTCAGGCGTTTAGCCGATTTCAGGTGTTGTGTTCCAACCGGCAGGGAAAAAACAGCGTTGCCGACATCAATTATCGGGTTGAACAAAAGCTTGCCGAGCAAAAGCGGATTGATTTGTCAGGTTTATGGTATCCGGGGCGGCCGGTCATGGTCACGCAAAACAATCCGTCGCTGAATCTTTATAACGGCGATATCGGCATTTGCATGCAGGACGGTTTTTCCGCAGGAAAACTGATGGTCTATTTTCAACGTCCCGACGGCAGTGTTAAAAAATACCTGCCTGCGCGCGTGCCGCCCTGCGAAACCGTTTTTGCGATGACCATCCATAAAAGCCAGGGTTCTGAATTCGAGGAAGTGTTGATCGTGCTGCCCGAAGCCATCAATCCGGTGTTAACCAAAGAATTACTGTATACCGCAATTACCCGGGCAAAGAAAACCATCAAACTGGTGGCCGAAGAGGCGGTATTTGCCGAAACCGTCAGGCAAAAGATAGAAAGAGTTACCGGGTTGGTTGATAAGTTCAAAATCTGAGATGCGCTGGAAAAGCAACAGCTCCAGCATTGCCTACATAATCCGCAGGAACATGGTGGCCGCGGTTGCTCCATCCGTGGAGGTCAATACAAATATTGCGGCAAATACCTGTGCATAGGCAACACCGGTTCTCGCAGTCGCTCGAACCGGTTTATTCGAGGCCTACGCTCCTACGATCCCTTCATTTTCCTTTCCAGTTCTTCCTGGGTCAAATGCCGCACATCTTCGCCCTTGACCATGTAAATCAAATGTTCACAGATATTGCAGGCATGATCGCCGATTCTTTCCAGTGAACGGGCAATCCACAGCACATCCAGCATACGGGTAATGTTTCTCGGATCTTCCATCATCTTCGTAATCAGCTGGCGGATAATGCTGCCGTATTCGCGATCGACATTTTCATCCAGGCCGGTAATCGAGGTCACGTCTTCTACATTCATGCGCGCAAATACGTCCAGAGCGCCATGCAGCATGCCCTGAACCAGTTCCGCCATGTGTTCCAGCTCATAATATTGATCGCGTTTGCTGTCAGTGCTGGACAATTGGATTGCCATCTCGGCGATGCGTTCGGCCATGTCGCCGACGCGTTCAAGATCATTGACCACCTTGATGATCGTGATCAGCAATCTTAAATCGAATGCCGCAGGTTGCCTAAGGGCTAAAATCTGCATGCATTCCTGATCGATAGCCATTTCCAGCGCATCGACCTGATTGTCCTGTTTAATGACCAGCTCGGCCATTTCCATATCTCCGGTGGAAAAAGCCGTTACCGCCTGCTCTATCTGCTGCTCAACCAGCCCACCCATGGTTAAAACCTTGTTGCGCACGTCTTCCAGTTCTTTATTAAACTGGCCCGATATGTGCTGTCCTATCTTGCTGTTATCCATTGCCTGCTCCTGTTAGCCGTATCGACCGGTAATGTAATCTTCGGTCTGCTTTTTTCTTGGATTGGTAAACAACTCGCTGGTCGTACCCATCTCGATCAATTCGCCCATAAACATAAACGCCGTGTAGTCCGAAACCCGCGCGGCCTGTTGCATGTTATGCGTCACGATAACGATCGTGTATTTCTCTTTAAGCTCGTTGATCAGCTCTTCAATTTTTAAGGTTGAAATAGGGTCCAGCGCCGACGCCGGTTCATCTAGCAACAGTACTTCAGGTTCAATCGCAATTGCCCGGGCAATCACCAGACGCTGCTGCTGTCCGCCTGACAAGCCCAAGGCATTGTCATTCAGGCGGTCTTTGACTTCATCCCACAGCGCCGCGCCGCGCAGTGAATTTTCAACCGTTTCTTCCAAGATCCGCTTGTCGTTAATGCCCTGAATTCTAAGCCCGTACGTGACATTTTCAAAGATGGACTTGGGGAAAGGATTGGGCTTTTGAAACACCATGCCGACCCGTCTGCGCAGCGCAGCCACATTAACGGCCTTGTCATAGATATTTTCATTATCCAGCAGGATTTTGCCCTCGATAGTCACGTTATCGACCAGATCATTCATCCGGTTAATGCAACGCAGCAGTGTTGATTTGCCGCAGCCGCTGGGGCCGATGTAGGCGGTTACCTTTTTCTTGGGCATTTCCATGCTAACGTTGTGTAAGGCCTGTTTTTCTCCATAGAAAAGATTCAAATTTTCTACTTTGATGCAGGGCTCGTTCGGCTCATCCGTTCTTTTCTGATCGCGTAAAATCGAACTTACATCAATGGCATGTGTACGTGTGTGTTGTGCTGTCATTTGTTTAACCTTCCAGTGCCCGGTATTTTTCTCGCAGATGGTTTCTGATTAAAATGGCCGATAAATTCAGCCCAATAATGACCAGTACCAACAGTAATGATGTCGCATAAACCAAGGGTCTCGCCGCCTCAACATTCGGGCTTTGAAAGCCGACATCATAGATATGAAATCCTAAATGCATAAATTTTCTGTCTAAATGCAAAAACGGATAATTGCCGTCCAGCGGCAATGTGGGCGCCAGTTTAACCACGCCCACCAGCATCAACGGCGCCACTTCGCCCGCCGCCCGCGCTACCGCCAGAATCAATCCGGTCATCATCGCAGGGCTTGCCATCGGCAATACGGTCAGCCATAAGGTTTCCAGTTTGGTAGCGCCCAGCGCCAGACTGCCTTCGCGGATGGATCTGGGAATGCGCGCCAAACCTTCTTCTGTTGAAACAATGACCACCGGCAAGGTCAGCAACGCCAGCGTGATGGATGCCCACAGCAAGCCCGGCGTGCCGAAGACCGGCGCAGGGGCCGCTTCCGGAAAAAACAGATGATCGATGTTGCCGCCGAGGATATAGACGAAAAAGCCCAAGCCGAATACGCCGTAAACAATGGAAGGTACGCCGGCCAGATTGTTAACTGAAATCCTGATCAAGCGGGTGATAAAACCCTGTTTGGCATATTCCCGCAAATAGACCGCCGCAATAACGCCAAACGGGGTCACGATAACCGACATCATCATCACCATCAGGACGGTACCGAAAATAGCCGGGAAAATTCCCCCTTCAGTATTGGCCTCACGCGGCTCGTCGGTTAAAAATTCAACCACCTTAACGCCATAATGCACGGTTTTATCGAACATGCTCATAGTGTTCGGCTGGAAAACCCTGACCACTTTGTTTAAAGGTATTTCTACTTCAGTGCCGTTTTCAGTCTTTGCGACCAGGCTATCCCGCCTTATTTGTTGGTACAGCCCGCTTAATTGCACTTGATATTGTTTATATTCAGCTTCCAGTTCGGCTTTTTCAGAAGCCATCTGTTGTTCTGCTGTCGCATCCCAGCGATTTTCCAGCTGCAATTTCTTCTGTTTAAGCCGTAATTGTTCCAGGCTGTAGTTAATTGAGCCGACTTCCTTTTTTTCCAGATGAGCTATTTTCTCAAAAACGGATAAAGCTTCATCGATCCTGGCCTGAACAGCAGGCCAAGCTTGATCGCCTTCAGCGATAATATTGCCGTTCTCCTTAACCGCAGTCAGTCGGCCGTAAAAATTACCCCATTCGCGGCGCTCGATCACTATCAGCTCGGCAGGAGTCTGTTGCTGCCTGATATTGCGTTCCAGTATCCAGCGAAAATCGGTGCCGGTAATGTCCCGGTTGCCGACTTTAATCAGGTATTGCACCAGGGTATCTTCGTCATCAGCCATGACATGGCCGGATGATTTGGCCATCGCGGCCGGGGTAATGCTGGTATCGACATGTTCACCGATAATTGTCTGGATCTCCCCATTTGTTTCCTGGTAGCTGAACTGTACAACTTCGGACGGCCAGAAGTGCCCCGCTCCGCGTACCAAAATCAAGCCCAGTACGCCAATCACCATAATAAGGCTGGCACTGACTGCCGCTGCATTGAGCCATACCCAGGGAGTACCGCTTTTAAACCATAATCTGATCATAATGAGCTGTATTTTTCACGTAAGCGCTGACGAATGACTTCGGCCAGCGTATTAAAAACAAAGGTAAACATAAACAACACCAGAGCCGCTAAAAACAAGACCCGGTAATGCGTACTGTCTACTTCCGATTCAGGCATTTCCACGGCAATGTTTGCAGCCAGGGTGCGCAAGCCCTGGAAAACGCTTAAATCCATCACCGGCGTATTGCCCGTTGCCATTAATACAATCATGGTCTCTCCGACTGCACGGCCGAAACCGATCATAATGGCGGAAAAAATTCCCGGACTTGCGGTCAACAGCACAACCCGGGTCATGGTCTGCCAGGGCGTAGCGCCCAGTGCCAAAGAACCGACGGTCAAGTGTTTGGGTACGCTGAAAATGGCATCTTCAGCGATTGAAAAAATAGTCGGAATAACCGCAAAGCCCATCGCCACACCGACAACCAAAGCATTGCGTTGGTCGTAGCCTATGCCCAGTTCAGCCTTGAACCAGTCGCGCAGGGTACCGTGGAACAAAAACGTTTCCAAAGGCACGCTCACCTTAAAGGCAAACCATCCGCTCAGCAAAATGACTGGAATCAATATCGCCGCGTCCCAGCCTGCCGGGAGATTATGGGCAATGGTCTTAGGGATAAATTGCCAAGCGAAGGCAAACAGCAAGACGCCGATAGGGACAATTATCAGCATGGCAAAAAAACCGGCCAGATTCTCTTCCAGAAACGGTGCCAGCCAAAGACCGGCAAGAAATCCCAAAATAACCGTTGGCAATGCGCCCATGATTTCAATCGAGGGCTTCACGTACTGGCGCATCTGCGGAGCCATAAAGTAGGCCGTGTAAATCGCTCCCATCAGCGCCAGCGGGATGGCAACCAACATGGCATAAAACGCCGCCTTCAATGTGCCGAAAACCAGCGGCGTTAAGCTGTATTTAGGCTCAAAATCATTGTTTGCCGAAGAAGATTGCCAGATGTAATCGGGTTTCGGATAGCTCTCATACCAGACTTTCTGCCAAAGCGATTTGATCGAAACTTCGGGATGCTCATTATCGATATGCCAGAAATGCATTTTGCCGTCTGCTGACTGCATCAACAACGCATTGGCTCTTGGCGATAACACCGCTGCGCTTGGCAAGGCATCGCTGACGCGCTCTTTAATCATTTCCCGTTCGGCGGTTGAATGATAAATGCCCATGATCCCGTCGGCATCGGTAGTCATAAAGCCTTTGCGGCGCTGTTCGGAATTGATCGCAACGACCGCTTTATCAGACACTTTAAAGGATCTGATCTTTTGCATGGCAGGACGGTTCAAATTGTCCTTAACCATGCTCCATTGCGAAACCAGGCCGCTGGAATCGCCGATCATCAGTGAAATATCGCCATTTAAAAAAGCCACGCTGGTGATTTTTTGACCGGCGTCAACCACATTCTGCTGTTGCCTGATAGACGGGCTGCCCTTGTCGGAAATATTAAAAAAACCCAACTGTCCGTCATTGCTGATCAGGTACAGATTAGACTCGTCCTTATCGATTAAGATATCCGCAATGCCTGCTGCCGATTGTTCCAGAATTGAATCCGTACGCGTTAAGGCAGCCTCATCGGCAAATAAGGATTGTTCTTTTTGAAAATTAATTAAGCGGACTTTACCGGGGCCTTGTGGGGTATCGGCTGTTTTTGCGGCTATCGTCGTCGCATTCTCGCCCACTTTAACCGCGATTTTTTCCAAAGCTGCGCCGGACTCTTCCAGCACCAAAGGTTGCTCACCCAACGGGTATTTAAGCGATGGAGTGATAGCCCGTTTATTGTTTGGATAAGTGACTTTGTATTGATGTTTAACGATGACGGCCCGGCCATCGGATAAACCGTAAATAACGGCGCCCTCATTGATAGGGCTGCCTTGCGCAAAGCTGGTGATATGCGCGCCCTCAGGTATTGCCACGGCTTGCGTCAATACGGTTTTGCCGGTAGCGGCCTCAAAAAACACCACTTGCCCGCTATCGGTAAACCGGGCCGCCATCTCATTTTGCTCTTCCATCTCCAGCAACAAGGTGTTGCCCAGCGCCTGCTCCGGCACGGCGTATTCACTGACCGGCTCCGCGGAAGCTGATATAAACAGCGGATAAACCACATACAGTAAATAAAAGAAAATCAGTACGATTGCGACGATCACACTCAGGCCGCCTATCTTCACACCATAGCGAGCTAAGATATCTTTTATGAGCCGCCAGCGCTGGTAATATTCGCCAGAACCGATTTTTATGGATCGCGTAGAACCCATCGATAACTGCTCCCTGCATTGCTCTGTCTCGGCAACCGCTCCTGTATCTTTGCTGTCGTCCTGCATCCTTGCAGTCGTACCGGTTGCGACACTTTCATCGTCTGTGGCGGTCGAAGGGGGGTGTTTTTTGGGAATGTTTATTTCTGACATGCTGGAGATACGAGAAATTAAATGTGGTTATGATATAACAAAAAAACAACAATACGGCTGGGATTCGTCTTGCGAATCCCAGCCGTATTGTTGTCCGATGTGCTTTACCTCTGAGGGGGAGGATAACACCAACAGTAGGCGCTTTTAGGCGACACATTAAAAATCAACATCCCTGTTACGCATCCTTGCGCAACATCAAATCCAATCCTTAATCTTTTATTTAAGAGTGGCCAGTACCTTGTCAACAACTTTAGCAGGCAGAGGAATATAGCCGTCTTTTATAACCACTTGCTGGCCGGTTTTGGACAGTACCATTTTGATAAACTCATTGTCTAACGGTGCCAGCGGTTGGTTTGGCTTCTTGTTGACATAAATATACAAGTAGCGTGTCAAAGGATAGGTGCCGGCAACTGCATTTTCGGTCTTTGTATCAACAAAAGTCTTGCTGCCTTTTTTTGCCAAAGCCACCATCTTGACGCCAGATGTTGTATAACCCAAGCCGGAGTAACCGATACCGTTAACCGATGAAGTGACTGATTGAACTACGGAGGCTGAACCAGGTTGTTCATTTACGTTGTTTTTGAAGTCGCCTTTGCATAAAGCGTGTTCTTTAAAATAACCGTAAGTGCCGGAAACCGAGTTACGTCCGTATAACTGGATGCTTTTTGAGCCCCAGGCGGTAACGCCTGCGTCGCCCCATGTTTCAATGCTCTTTTCGCCGCCGCATTTATTGGTAGAAGAAAAAATCGCATCGACTTGTTCCATGGTTAAGCCCTTAACCGGGTTGTCCTTGTTAACCATAACCGCTAATGCGTCGACAGCGACCGGGATAGCGGTAGGCTTATAGCCGTATTTACTTTCGAAGGCTTCGAGTTCGTCATCCTTCATTTCGCGGCTCATAGGGCCGAGGTTTGACGTGCCTTCGGTCAGCGCAGGAGGCGCAGTGGAAGAGCCGGCAGCCTGAATTTGAATGTTGACGTTGGGATAAGCTCGGTTGAATTCTTCAGCCCATAAAGTCATCAGGTTGGCCAACGTATCGGAACCGACGCTGGACAGGTTGCCGGAAATGCCGCTGGCTTTTTGGTATTCGGGAATCCCAGCGTCAACAGTTTGTACGGCGCCTGCAACGCTGCTGGTTAATGCCGCAATACCAAAACCCATCGCAGTAATCAGCGATTTAGTTTTAAATAGTTTCATGATCAAGCCTCCAAATAATTTAAAGTAGCGCTATTATCTAAATACAATATGACAGGAGTATTACAGCGCATTTTTTGCTATGCTCGGCTTGCGATACAAGATAGCCGTTTGCAGGAACAATTGCTTTTTGCAGTCGGAGTTATGTCAGTCAACTCCTATTCTGTGTCATCAAAAATTAATACTGGCCTGTTACGCTTAATGGTTTAGCGATCAGATCAGTTCTTAACTTACATGCATGGAAAAATATGACCTTAGAATTTGAACTTCCTGCGAATTTAACGGCTGAACAGTTTATTGCCGGACTAAGTCATAAGGTAAGCATACAAACGATTTCAAGACGGTCTTCCTGCAAAACTTATTATGACAGCTTTGACTGGCGTTTGTACTCAAGCGATATCACTTGCGAGTTTAATCAAACAAGTTCCGCTTCATCCTTAACGTTAAAATCGTTTAAAAGTGGATTAGTTGTCGGTTCCGAGCTTAACAAGGTTCCTTTATTCAGCAAAGAATTCGAGCCCGGATTAATACGCGACACACTGGCTCCGCTGTTGGAAATGCGCGCATTGTTATCTGTATGTACTCTCGATTGTTACATTTATCATCTGAATGTTACTAATAAAGATGAGAAGATCATACTCCGGCTGGTAATCGAGGAATACAACCAGTTCAATAACCGTGTTTTGTTGCAACCGGTAAAAGGCTACGATAAGGCCGCTAAACATATTGTTAAGATATTGACCGCGACATTGGGCTTAACCGCTACAGATAACCCCATTCTGTTAACAGCCCTGCAATCCCAGGGGCGCAAGCCTAAAGATTATTCGTCAAAGCTGAATATCAATCTGGACCCTGATATGCGCGCCGATATTGCCGGCAAGTATATTTACAGCCACCTGCTAAAAGCCATCAAGGCCAACCAGCAGGGCACTATTGCGAACACCGACAGCGAATTTTTGCACGACTTCAGGGTTGCGGTCAGAAGAACCCGTGCCGGACTCAGCCAGATTAAAGGCATACTGCCTGCCGACATCAGCGCCTATTATGTCGATTTTTTCTCCTGGCTGGGTCAGATCACCGGGCCAACCCGGGACCTGGATGTTTATCTGCTGAATTTTGAGCGTTACAAAGACAGCCTGCCGACTTCAATCAGGGAAGACATCCATCCTTTATATGACTTTTTGCTTGCCAAGCAGCAAAAAGCCCGCAAGGAGTTGGCAAAAAAACTTCAATCCCCCAAGTATCTGTCTACCCTGGCTGAATGGGAGCAATATCTAAAAGAGCCCTCATACAGCAAACCGCTTGAGCAAAATGCCAGGCTGACCATTAAAGAACTGGCGGACCGGAGAATATGGAAGGTCTTTACCCGTGTGCTGGAGGAGGGTGATGCAATTACCGACTTATCGCCGTCTGAGGCATTACATGACTTAAGAAAAACCTGTAAAAAACTGCGCTATTTAATGGAGTTCTTCCAAAGCCTTTATCCGGAGCAGCAAATAAAGGGCCTGGTTAAAAGCCTGAAAGGGCTTCAGGAAGTTTTGGGCGACTTTCAGGATTATGCCGTTCAAGAGCAAAGCCTGAAATTGTTTAGCGAAGAAATGATGGCGCTTAATACGTCCGCCAATACCTTTTTAGCTATGGGCGTGCTAGTCCAGGAGCTTGATGCTCATAAATGCCGTGCCCGCAAAGACTTTGCATCATGCTTTGAGAACTTTAAACAGGAACAAAACCGGTCGGCCTTTAAATTGCTTTTTGCTCCGTCAAAGTCACACAGCCATCCGCATTGAGCGTATGGATACATCTACCCGATATTATTGTATTATTTATGGGCGAGGTTACTTTCAGGGATAGTTCAGCGTTAGTAGATTAGGATCCGTGCCGCGATTAACAGATGATGGCTGCATGGGCAGATATAATGCTTTCTGCAAAATCCGCATTCCCGCATCTTTGCAGGTCATGTAATAGATAGTGCAATGCAGGAAGCAATTGCCGGCACATGTAGCGGTGCGTCGAATATAAAATTTAACGCCAGAACAATCGGTTTTTAAACTTAAGCCTAGACTTATAAAGGTTAAATATAATGAGTAAATTCAAGCTAATAATGGTTTTTTTATTGACAATGCTAATTGTGGGTTGTGCTGGAGGCGCTAAACATGAAAGCACTGGGGAATATCTGGATGATTCTGTGTTGACCACCAAGGTTCAGGCGTCAATACTGGGTGATTCCAGGCTTAAATTGATGCAAATCAACGTAGAAACTTTTAAGGGCGTTGTGCAGCTAAGCGGGTTTGTGGATTCAGCAGCCGCAGCCACCAGAGCGGTGGAATTGGCAAGAACGGTTAAAGGCGTCAAGACAGTTAACAACAGCTTGATTGTAAAGCAGTAGAAATTGCCTGACCCACAAGGACGTGGTGAAAGCGTTTGCTCCAACAGTCTTTTCTATATAGCGTTAGCCCGGCTTATATCAGGTTAACGCCAGCTCATGCTCATCCAGTTCAAATTGCGTTATAGCGGCCGCGTCGGCGTCTTTGGCCGGTGGTTGGTCTGCTTCGGCAACAGATGCATCCATGCAGTCATCATTTTGCGCATACAGCAAATCCATAATTTCAGGGCTTAATGCAAAGTCGAAGCTGACGTTAAGCTCGTCGAGTCCGGCATCTTGTCCCGGTAAAAATTGCCGCGCCTTGGCCGTGACCCAATTGATAATCATCGCAATGCCTTTTCGTTTATTAAGATCAGGCCGATTATGCGACATTACAATTAAATTTATATGACAGGTAGATGACAATAATGTGACATTAAAGTTTCAGCGGCTTTCGAACTAAGTCGGACGGAGCATGTTACCGTCCCACCTGTTCAGAACGCTGCAAGTTAGACCTTCCAGGTTTTACGACTGCCATGGATGGCTCCAGTAAAAACCTGGAAGGTCTGCCTAACGACAGTCCGGTTCGACACGTCTAATCCAGCATTCCCGCTTGAATAATAAACTCTTCAACCGCTTTAAGACCTTGTTTGGTCTTTAAATTGGTAAACACAAACGGCCGCTCTCCCCGCATTTTTCGTGCATCCTGATCCATGACTTCCAGCGATGCGCCGACATAAGGCGCTAAATCGATTTTGTTGATGACCAGCAAATCCGAACGGGTAATGCCCGGCCCGCCTTTACGCGGGATTTTGTCGCCTGCCGATACGTCGATCACGTAAATCGTCAGGTCGGCCAGCTCCGGACTGAATGTCGCGCTGAGATTATCGCCGCCGCTTTCGACCATGATAAAGTCCAAATTTTCAAAACGCTGGCTTAATTCATCGACCGCCGCCAGATTCATCGACGCATCTTCCCGAATCGCTGTATGCGGACAGCCGCCGGTTTCGACGCCCACGATGCGTTCCTCCGGCAGCGCCTGGCTGCGAATCAAAAACTGCTGATCTTCCTTGGTGTAAATGTCATTGGTCACCACGCCGATTTCAAAATTATCGCGCATTTGCTTGCATAACGCGTCTACCAACGCCGTTTTACCGGAACCGACCGGACCGCCGATACCTACTCTTAATATCTGTTTAGCACTCATACAACTCCTCAAGAACGAAATAACCGGGAATACTGCATTTCATGACGGCTGCTGGCTAAAGTCAGGCCGAACGCGCTGCCGCCGATGTCATGATCGGCAATACTCAACGCTTCGTTAACTAAAGCCGGGATTTTTCCGGCCAACTCGATCAATAACCGCTGCCCGGCGACTTGTCCTAACGGCACCAGCTTGACCGCGCATAACACTTGGTTTTCCAGCCAGCTCCACAAATAACCGATGACGGTTTCGCGTTTCGGAACGCCCCAATTGACTGCGGCAAAAGCGAATACCGTAGCGAGCGTAGCTTCAGGCTTGCGTATCCAGGGCTGCATCCCGGCTATGTCCATCGAATCCAGCAAGCGCGCCAAGGCTTGACCGGTATGCCGGTCTTCAGCCCTTAATTCCGACGTTTCCCGGCATGCAATCAGGGTTCTGCTCCAATATTCAACGCTTTCAACATTGCCGCATTCCCAGGCGTCGTAAAGCCGCGCCAGAATCGGCAAATCGATGCGCGTCAAACAAATCGCCATCAAGCCGTTAAGCCATTCATCGGTATCGCTTGCATTGCTTATCCAGCCATCGTCGACCGCCCGTTCCAGGCCCTGCGAATAACAGAACATGCCTATCGGCAAGCCGGGGCTGACCAGTTGCAGCAAACGCAATAAGGCCAGATCAGTGACCATGGCCGTAATACGCGCCTTGCTCCGGTTCGAAAGGCAACACTTCATGCGTTACCGTCAGGCCCAGCCCTTCCAACATATGATCCAGCACATGATCGGTCAGGAAGCGAAGTTCGCCCGGCAGAATCTGCAACGCGACATGGCGGTTGCCCAAGTGATAACAAGCCTTGGCGAAGTGTAGCGCGTCATCGGTGCGCACCACCGATAGCGGCTCCGGTGCCGCATCGACCAGCACCCGGTAACGGTCGGGGCCGGTCAGCACCGAGCCTTTGCGCAGCACTTGGCCGCGCGGCAAAAACAGCCCGATTTTTGCGCCGCTGTCGGTTTTTAGCAGCAAGCGGCTTTTTTGGCGCGATTCATACGGCAACGTGACCACGTCGTCCGGGGCGGTCTCCAGAGGAGCCAGTTCAGTCAATTTCAGCATAATCAAAACAAAAAATAACGTTGGGCAAAAGGCAGCACATCGGCCGGTTCGCAAGTCAGCAGCAGGCCGTCGGCGCGGACCGAATAAGTCTGCGGATCGACTTCGATATGCGGTTGGTAACTGTTATGGATCAAATCCTTTTTGCCGATGGCGCGGGTGTTCGCGACCACGCCAACTCTTTTGTTAAGCCCTAAAGTTCTTGCAACATCGGACTCGACCGCGACTTTAGGCAAAAAGAACATCGAAGTCGCCGAAGCGGTTGTTCCGAACGCCCCGAACATCGGCCGGTAATGTACCGGTTGCGGCGTTGGAATCGAGGCATTGGGATCGCCCATCGGCGCGGCGGCGATAAACCCGCCTTTAAGAATCAGGCTGGGCTTGACCGCGAAAAAAGCCGGATTCCACAACACCAAGTCGGCCAATTTGCCGACCTCGACGGAGCCGACTTCATGTGCGATGCCGTGGCTGATGGCCGGGTTAATCGTGTACTTGGCGATATAACGCTTGATGCGGAAATTGTCGTTGCCGGGCGAATCTTCCGCCAGACTGCCGCGTTGCGCTTTCATTTTATGCGCGGTCTGCCAGGTACGGATAATCACTTCGCCGACCCGGCCCATCGCTTGCGAATCGGAGGAAATCATCGAAAACGCGCCCAAGTCATGCAGAATATCTTCTGCGGCGATGGTTTCGCGGCGAATCCGCGATTCGGCAAACGCCACGTCTTCGGCAATGCCCGGATCAAGGTGGTGGCACACCATCAGCATGTCCAAATGCTCGTCGATGGTATTGATCGTATAAGGCCGGGTCGGATTGGTTGACGACGGCAGTACATTAGCCTCACCGCAAGCCCTGATAATATCCGGGGCATGGCCGCCGCCCGCGCCTTCGGTGTGATAAGTGTGGATGGTTCGGCCTTTGAACGCGGCAAAGGTGTCTTCGACAAAGCCGGATTCATTCAAGGTATCGGTATGAATCGCGACCTGCACATCGAAGCGGTCGGCCACCGAAAGACAGCAATCGATAGCCGCCGGCGTGGTTCCCCAGTCTTCGTGAAGCTTCAAGCCCATCGCACCGGCACGAACCTGTTCTTCCAACGCACCCGGTAGACTGGCGTTGCCTTTGCCGAGCAAGCCGAAGTTCATCGGAAACCCGTCCAATGATTGCAGCATGCTGTAGATATTCCACGGGCCCGGCGTACAGGTCGTCGCATTGGTGCCGGTCGCGGGCCCGGTGCCGCCGCCGATCATCGTGGTCACGCCGGACATCAGCGCTTCATCGATTTGCTGCGGACAAATAAAATGGATATGCGCGTCGATGCCGCCCGCGGTCAGGATTTGTCCTTCCCCGGCGATAATTTCGGTGCCGGGGCCGATGATTATATCGACGCCCTGTTGCGTATCGGGATTTCCAGCTTTGCCGATACCGGCAATGCGGCCGTTTTTGATGCCGACATCGGCTTTAATAATGCCCCAGTGATCGACGATCAATGCGTTGGTGATAACCAGATCCATCGCCACCGTGGAATCGACCTGGCTTTGGCCCATGCCGTCGCGGATGACTTTACCGCCGCCGAATTTGACCTCGTCGCCGTACACCGTGCGGTCGCCTTCGACTTCTAAAAACAAACCACTGTCGCCCAAACGTACCCGGTCGCCAGTAGTCGGTCCGAACATATCGGCATAGGCTTGCCTGCTGATCCTGCTCATAGATTTTCCTCCAAATCGCCCATCACGTCCTGGCGGAAACCGTAAATCCGGCGCAATCCGGCAAACGCCACCAACTGTATTTCGCGTTGCTGGCCGGGCTCGAAACGCACTGCGGTACCGGCCGGAATATCCGGCCGGAAGCCGCGCGTTGCCGCGCGGTCGAACTGTAAAGCCGGATTGGTTTCAAAAAAATGATAATGCGAGCCGACTTGGATCGGCCGGTCGCCGCTGTTCGCAACCACCATGCGAATCGTCGCACGGCCTGCGTTCAGTTCGATGTCGCCATCGGCGGGGATGATTTCTCCGGGTATCATGATGATGTTCCTAGTTTGCTATTCAATCGGATTATGTACCGTAACCAGCTTGGTGCCGTCCGGGAAGGTCGCTTCAACCTGCACATCGGGCAGCATTTCCGCGACGCCTTCCATCACATCGTCGCGGTCAAGCAGAGTGCGGCCGTATTCCATCAGTTCCGCGACCGTGCGGCCGTCGCGCGCGCCTTCCATAATCGCGGCGCTGATAAAGGCTACGGCTTCCGGGTAATTAAGTTTCAAGCCCCTGACCTTGCGGCGTTCGGCCAGCAGGCCGGCGGTGAATATCAGCAGTTTGTCTTTTTCGCGTGGTGTTAATTGCATTGTTTTAGTCCAGTTTTTAATTTGTTCACCACGAAGACACGAAGAGCACGAAGTTTGCTTGTTTGCTAGTTCCCAAGCTCCTGCTTGGGAATTCAGTAAGGAAGCTCTAGCTTCCTGTCTCGCGAAGTTAGAGCTTCGCTATATGGGTTCCCAAGCAGAAGCTTGGGAACCCGCATATTAAATTTTCTCTTCGTGTCCTTCGTGTCTTCGGGGTGAATAAAATTCAAGTCGCCCAAATTCGCGGCGCGCAAGCTTTGCGTTGTACAGAGTCCGGCCGCGCAATCGCCCAAACCTGCTCGAAAAAACCGCGCAGCCTATCGCTTCGAGTGTCGATAGCCCTGCACACCAGCAGATCGTCAATCAGCGTCACGCCGCAGCCTTGGCTATCGCCGATTAATTGCCGAACGGCATCCAAGCTTCCGGCATTGGCCGGGCTGGCAAACAGGGTTCCGCAAGCCGAAAAGCCCTGCAATCCCCAGCGCGCCGCAAAAGCCTTGGCGTCCAGATGCAGGCGTTCCAAAAATAAAGGCCGATTTTCGCGATAAACCTGCCAGCTCAAATCCGCCAACCCTTCATCGAAACCTTCCCCCGAAGCAGGCCGCCCCAAAGATAACATCTCCCAACCGATAAAACGCGCGCCTGCCGCCAATTCGACTTTAACCGTCGATCTTAACTGCGCGCCTTGATAAATAATGGTTTCCTGCGGCAGCCATTCCAGAGCCGCGCCGCCCTCCACTTTTATCGAAACGGTCTGAACGGCCTGCTCGCCGCTACTGCGATAAAACTTTCCGGCGGCGGGTGTGGTGATCAGCGCGTGACTGTGTTGTCCGGCATTAATGCAAAGACTTAGTTGGTCGCCGCCGACAATGCCGCCCGGCGGATGCAGGATATACACATGACACACATCGCCTTCCGGGTAAAACGGCCGCTGCACGGTTAAGGGGCCGACGTGCCGGCGATTTACCAGCAGGGTTTTGTCGCGGCTTTGCGCAAAGCCCAGCTGCAAGTGGGCTTGCCAACCTTTAGCGTTTACAGTTGCGGCGTGGGCGGTCAAGATGGCTTCACCCAGTCAACAAAACCACGCCGACTACCGTGCAAACCAAGCCAAAGCTAATCCGCACCACGTTAACCGTCTTGACGCCAAGCAATCCGGTAACAATGCCCAAACCATGCAGTAGCGCTGTCGCTAACAAAAAGCCTAATGCATAACCGGCTTGATCCACTCCCGCATCGATTTCCAAGGCATGGACATAGCCGTGACTCAAAGCAAACACGGCCAGTAAGCCAATCGCCCAAGCGGTCGAGGCGTGAAAGTTTCGCCATACAATCATCCCGAAAACCGGCACCGACAGAGCCACCCATTGCTCGGCGGCAAGCAGGGTAAAACCCGCAAAGTGCAACCCTGCACCTGCCGTCATCATCAATAAAAAACTCAAAGGAATAGACCCAAGTATTTTTCCGGCCTGAGCACTACTCCAAAGACCGACAGCAAGCATCACCAATAGATGATCAATGCCAAACCAAGGGTGCGTAAAACCATCGATAAAACTATATGCTGTACCGAGAGCGGTATGCGCTGATGCCGGAGCGGCCAAAGTAAACAACAATAATGCCGAACCTAAATTTTTTACGCTGCTTGTTTTCATAAATGCCTCATTGTTTAAACCGTCAAATACCGCTTAACCATGTCGTCGCTCAATTCATCCATCGCCCCGGCAGCCACGCCCCGGCCTCGATCCATAATATAAAACCGGTCCGCGACCTTTCGCGCGAACGGCAGTTTCTGTTCGACCAGCAACACGGTCACACCCAATTCGTTTTTGATTTTGATAATGCCTTCGCGCACGTCGTCTTTCGCTTCGTCGCCTTGTTTAAGCAGGGGCGTAGTTATGCCTTTGGCGCGGTTCAAACGAATAATTACATCGCCGATTTCGCTGACGATATTCGGCTGTATGCCTTCGGTCGGTTCGTCCAGAATCAGCAATTTAGGATTCAACACCAAAGCCCGGCCGATAGCGAGTTGCTGCTGCTGGCCGCCGGACAAATCGCCGCCGCGCCGTTTGAGCATTTGTTTCAGCACCGGAAAAATCTCGTAGATATGTTCCGGGATTTTTTTGATGCCCTGTTTGCGCACCGCGCGCAGACCGGTTTTCAGGTTTTCCTCGACCGTCAGCAGCGGAAAAATCTCCCTGCCCTGCGGCACAAAACCGATGCCCAGTTCGGCTCGATGCTCCGGTTTGGCAAGGCTTAGCGCCTCGCCGCTGTAGTCGATAGCGCCGTCGCGCACTTCGATCAGTCCCATGATGGATTTAAGCAATGTAGTTTTGCCGACCCCGTTGCGACCCATTAAACAAAGGCAGGAACCGGCCGGTAACTCGAGATTCACATCCCACAAGGTATGGCTGCCGCCGTAAAATTGATTTAAGCCTGTAATTTTCAGCATCAGTCCCCCAAATAAACCTGGATCACGCGTGGATCGTTTTGTACCTCGTCCATCGTGCCTTCCGTCAACACCGAGCCTTCATGCAATACCGTCACATGCTTGGCAATCGAGCGGACGAATTCCATATCATGCTCAACCACAACAATCGAGCGCTCGCCCTGCAACGACAATAACAACTGCGCGGTGCGTTCCACTTCCTGATGGGTCATGCCCGCTATCGGTTCATCGACCAACATGACTTTAGGTTCCTGCATCAGCAACATGCCGATCTCCAGCCATTGTTTCTGCCCGTGCGACAAGATCCCGGCCGGTTGCGCGCGATGTTCGACAAGCCCTATCGTTTCCATGACTTGCTCGATGCGGTCGCGTTGCGCGCCGTTCAACTTCGCGAATAATGTCGCCCAGACGCCCTTGTTGACGGCTAAAGCCAGCTCCAGGTTTTCAAAGACGTTGAGCTTTTCAAACACGCTGGGTTTCTGGAATTTACGGCAAATGCCGGCCTGGGCAATGGCCGGTTCGTCCATTTCCAAGAGATCGATGGTTTGCCCGAAAAACACCGAGCCGGTATCGGGGCGGGTTTTGCCGGTAATCACATCCATCAGCGTGGTTTTACCGGCACCGTTCGGGCCGATCAAACAGCGCAATTCCCCGGCGTCGATATACAGCGATAGCTTATTTAAAGCTTTGAAGCCGTCGAAACTGACGCTGACATCTTCAAGATAAAGAATCGGGCCGTGACTGACATCCACCTGGCCCGGCTTAAGCGCCAAGCCGTTCATTGTTTTTGCTCCTGCAAACGGCGTTGCCAGAATCCGAGCAGGCCGTCAGGCAATAGCACGGTCACCAGAATAAAAGTCGCGCCCAGGAAAAACAGCCAGATTTCCGGCGCCCAGCCGGTCAGCAAGGTTTTGGTGTAATTGACCAGCACCGCGCCGACGATGGCGCCGTACAGCGTGCCGCGCCCGCCGATAGCGACCCAGATGACGATTTCCAATGAGTTCAACGGCGAAAATTCGCTGGGATTGATAATGCCGACTTGCGGTACATACAGAGCCCCGGCAATTCCTGCCAGCATCGCGGCAAACACGAAAATCCATAATTTGAACAACTCAACGCGATAACCCAGAAAGCGCGCTCGCATTTCCTGGTCGCGAATCGCGGTCACCACCCGGCCCAGTTTACTGTTGACTACCCACCGGCTGAGCAGGAAAGCCAGTATCAGGATCATGCCCGAGGCCATCAGCAAACAGGCGCGCACGGCATCGGACTGGCTGTTAAAGCCGAGGATTTCCTTGAAATCGGTCAAGCCGTTGTTGCCGCCAAAACCCATTTCATTCCTGAAAAAAGCCAATAACAGCGCGTAAGTCAAGGCTTGGGTAATGATCGACAAATAAACCCCGGTCACTCGCGAGCGGAACGCCAGCCAGCCGAATAAAAAAGCCAGCGCGCCGGGCGCCAGCACAATCATGATCGCGGCAAACCAGAACTGATCAAAGCCGTGCCAATACCAGGGCAGTGCTTTCCAATCGAGGAACACCATGAAATCCGGCAGCAGCGGGTCGCCGTAAACGCCGCGATTACCAATCTGGCGCATTAAATACATGCCCATCGCGTAGCCGCCCAGCGCAAAAAAAGCGCCGTGACCCAAGGCCAGAATACCGCAATAACCCCACACCAAATCCAGCGACATGCCGAGCAATGCGAAGGTGATATATTTGCCCAGCAGCGACACCGTATAAGCGGAGAAATACAGCGGCGAGCCCGGCGCAAATACCAAGTTGCACAGCGGAACAATCAGGCTGATTGCGGCCAGCACAGCCAGCACTGAGAGCGCGGCTTTATCGTTTTTGAACAGCATCGCTTAGCCCTCCACTGCCCGGCCCTGTTGCGGAAATAATCCGCGCGGGCGTTTTTGAATGAATAAAATGATAAACACCAGAACCAGTATTTTCGCTAAAACCGCACCCGCATAAGGTTCGAGCAATTTATTGGCAATGCCCAGCGAAAATCCGGCCACCAGCGTGCCCCACAAATTGCCGACGCCGCCGAACACCACGACCATAAACGAATCGACAATATAAGCCTGTCCCAAATTCGGGCCGACATTGGTGATCTGGCTTAGTGCAACCCCGGCGACTCCGGCGATGCCCGAACCGAGTCCGAAAGTCAAGGCATCGACCCGGCCGGTCGGAATGCCCACGGCTTTGGCCATATTGCGATTCTGCGCAACGGCGCGCACTTCAAGGCCCAGGCGGGTGCGCTTGAGGATTTGCAGCAACAACACGAACACCAACAAGCAGAAAATCAATATGTACAGGCGGTTCCAGGTCAGCGACAAAAAGTCATTGATTTGCAAAGTGCCGCTCATCCATTCCGGCGTCGCGACGCTACGGTTTAACGGCGAAAAAATCGAGCGCACGGTTTGTTGCAGGAACAGGCTGACGCCGAAAGTCGCCAACAGCGTTTCCAGCGGGCGGCCGTATAAAAAGCGGATAATGCCGCGCTCAATGACAATCCCGGTCAATGCCGAAATAATGAACGCGGCCGGTACCGCAATCGCCAGCGACAGTCCCAAATGATTCGGCATCAGTTGTTGTGTTACATAAGTGGTATAAGCGCCGAGCATCATCAGCTCGCCATGCGCCATATTGATTACGCCCATCACCCCGAAGGTAATCGCCAGCCCGATGGCGGCCAAGACCAGCACCGCGCCGAGGCTTAAACCGAAAAACAGGGTTTCGATAGCGGCATAGGCTTGCAGCTTGGAATTGATTTTCGCTAGCGCGGCTTCGGCCTGATTGCGCACATCGCTGTCGGCTTCCAGGTAATGGCCTTCGCCGTCTTTTTCGACCAGTTCATTCAAGCGGTTAACCACATCCTGGCTGGCCTGATCTTTTAATAATTCAATCGCGGCCAAACGGACGGTTTTGTCGGCGCTGTTTAATTGCTCCAGCCCTAAAACAAGCTTGATCGCATTTTGTACATTCTCGTCCTGTTCCATTGGCAGATGGCCGCGTAGTATCGCCAAACTCTGGTCGTCGATTGCCTTAGCCATCGCGCCGACGGCTGCGAGCCTTACCTCAGGATCGTCGTCATTCAGTTGCAAGCGGCCGATGATTTTCCGTAGCGATGTTCGCAGGCTGTTATTAACGGTGATTTTTTGCGTAGCGGAGCGATCCGCCATGCCCATACTTTCTCCGCTTTCGGCGTCGGTAAGCTTGTAGTCCGTTTCGACTTCTTCGCCGATGACGAGTTTCTGATCGGCTTTAAGTATCAATAAGCGCCCATCGAGCAGGGCTTGTAATATGGTAATGGCCTGCGGCTTTTGCACGGCGGCCAGTTGTTCGATAGCTCGGCCGCGCTCTTGCATCGACCCGGCTTTAAGATTGGCTAAAGCGGCCGGGAACGCATCCTCGGCGGCGTTTTCCTGACCGATACTCAAGGTTGGCGACATCAGGATAAAACCCAGGATTACCCTGCAACACCATCTGAAAGAATTCGGTTTCATAACAACTCCGTAGTTTAATAAATGGAACACGGATGGCACTGATTGGACGGATTTAAACGGATCTTTATAACGGTTTTGTTAAGTTCTTAAGAAGACGCGTTAACCGGAGTGCAAGCTTTGCTTGCGCTTGCAGGCAAAGCCTGCACTCCAGTTCCATAGTTAACAATCACATACCCGTGTTTATCAGTCCAATCCGTGTCCTATTTCTCTAATAATTACCGATCAAAAATTCTGCCCGGAGCACTTCTTGGTTTTGGTGTTGTAATTGCCGCAACTGATAGGCGCTGTCCAGTCGGCGATAATCGGTTTACTTTCCGCCAAAAAGTCGGACCAGGCATCGCCATCGACCAGTTTGTTGGTTTGCCAAACCGTCTGCAATTGGCCGTCGTCCTGGATTTCGCCGATCAATACCGGTTTGCTGATGTGATGGTTAGGCAACATTTTCGAGGTTCCGCCGGTCAGGTTCGGAAACTCAACGCCGATAATGGCTTTTTGTACCGCGTCAGGATCGGTCGTTCCTGCTTTTTCAACCGCTTTGACCCACATATTGAAGCCGATATAGTGCGCTTCCATCGGGTCGTTAGTGACGCGTTTCGGGTTCTTGATAAAGTCATGCCATTGGCTGATAAACGCGGCATTTTTAGTGGTGTCGATGCTCATGAAATAGTTCCACGCGGCCAAATGCCCGACCAGCGGTTTGGTGTCCATGCCCGACAGTTCTTCTTCACCGACCGAAAATGCGATCACAGGAATCTGCTCGGCTGAAATGCCTTGGTTACCCAATTCTTTGTAGAACGGGATGTTGGCGTCGCCGTTAATGGTTGAAACAACGGCGGTTTTCTTGCCGGCCGAGCCGAATTTTTTGATGTCGGCGACAATGCCTTGCCAATCGGAATGCCCGAACGGCGTGTAGTTGATCATAATGTCTTTTTTGGCTACGCCTTTAGACAGCAGGTAAGCTTCAAGAATCTTGTTGGTGGTGCGCGGATAAACGTAGTCCGTGCCTGCCAATACCCAACGTTTTGCTTTTAAATCGTTCATCAGATAATCGACTGCCGGAATCGCCTGCTGGTTCGGCGCCGCGCCGGTATAAAACACATTTTTGGACGACTCTTCGCCTTCGTACTGAACCGGGTAAAAAAGCAGGCCGTTCAGTTCTTCTATAACCGGTAGTACGGATTTGCGCGATACCGATGTCCAGCAGCCGAAGATCGACGCGACTTTATCCTTGGTCAGCAATTCACGGGCTTTTTCGGCAAACAGCGGCCAGTTGGAAGCCGGATCGACGACCACCGCTTCGAGTTTTTTGCCGAGCAATCCGCCTTTTTTGTTTTGCTCGTCAATCAACATCAGCATGGTGTCTTTCAGCGTGGTTTCGCTGATCGCCATGGTGCCGGACAGTGAGTGCAGCACGCCGACTTTGATGGTGTCTTCGGCGTTTGCCGCGCCTGTCGCAAAAGTCAATGCCGCTATTGCGCCGGCAATACCGAGCTTGCGTAGTTTTGAAGATAATCTGTTCATATTAGTCATCCAATAGTTAAAGGGAGTTTAGATTTGCCACTGAAAGCCGACTTTAACGGCATTAGTTTTTTCGCCTGCGGCTGTCGATGTGTAATCCAGGCCTTTAGTCATAAGATCGCCGTATTCCCAGCTCAAAGACACGCGGGCGTTATGGCCGTCGATGACGTAATTCACACCGCCTTCGTAGGAATTACGGTCCGAGCTGCCGCCGGGCATCACATTCACGTAACGCAAATAAGGCTGGAATTGGCCGATGCCGACTTTTTGCGGGAACAGGTACATGCCGCTGACGTCATAAGCATTGCCTTCGAACATCGAGAAACCGCCGCCCGCGTCCCTGGACGCCTGGCTGTAGCCGTCGGAAATGCCGTAGTTTTTGTATTCGCCGTTTACCGTCACCACGCCGCTGTTGGGCAGCACTTTTTCCATCAACACATCGACTGAGGTGCCGCGAAAGTTACCATGATCCAAAGCGGTTCCCGCGCCGTCTTCCTGATATTGATTGGACACCGCGACAGTCAGGATGTCGCCGCCTTTACCGTAGTAAGTACCCGAAGTGTAATAGCCGGGATTTTTTTCCACTTCCCAGAAGTTGTAGGCGAAACGCTGGCTGTACAGAATATTGTCGTCGATATTGGCGCCGCCTCTTAAGCCGCGAAAGAAACCGAACGCATATTGGAAGCGGCCGTCAAACGCCGCGCCCCAGAAAGTCGCACCGTCGTCACGGCCGAAAGAACCGGCCGAAGTACCGTCCGACTTGATCGTCAAATTGTAATCGGCCGGCTCGAACGGGGTGCCTGAACTAAAAATATTGTAAATGGCGCTGTAAAACGGGCCGTTCATTTCCCGGCGTTCGGCCGGAACCAGCATGCGGCCTACCCAAAGATTAACGTACGGGTTGTACTCGAACTTGCCGATTGCATCCAATACCCGTACTTCGCCGCCGTTGCTACAGGTTTGGCAATCGGTGTTGAACTCGACTTTCAAATATTTGTGGATTTGGCCGTTGAGGTACAAACGGATATTGTCCAGGTTAAAATCGTTGCTCCATTTGTTGCCGCTGGCGCCGGCTGCGCTTTCGGCGGACTGAAAGCTGGTGCGTAAACCCGCGCCGATGCTGACCCATTTGGTGTCGTCGATTTTAAATGTCGCCCCGGCTTGGCTTACCGGCGTATATCCGGCTGCCAGTGTCAGCAGGCCCAGTGCCGGAAGAAGTTGCTTGCTTCGTACCCCGGCCGTTGTTTTTGTAGAATCACTCATGTCAGGTGCCCCAGAATTTAAAAGGTGATTTGATAAGGCATCCGGGTTATCCGGATGCAGCCAGGAAGTTGGCTCGGAATCATTATTTTGTCCGGGGGGAATTTGCACAATGCGTCATCTGACTCATCAGTCAAATGACGTATTTTCGGTAAGCGATAATTTACATATAGTTGCGAAACCTGTGTTACATAATCCGGATTCGCATGAATGAGCTCATACAAGACCCTGCCAGGAACCTGTTTTTCAAAGCTATCGTCATTGCCGGGCTGTTAACGGCTTGCGCGCCGGGCCTGGAAAAAAAGCCGATGCAAATCGATACGGCATCGATTGGACGGATTGAATTTAAAATCGGTGCGATCAAGCAATCGTCGTTGAAACCGATAGTGGCCGGGCAGGATGTGGCGGCCCGGATTAGCCAAAATCTGGCCGCTTGGGGCTATCCGGTAGGGGCTAAAGACAATCAGGCTTTTAGCCATACCTTAACTGCCGAGATCGGCTTGGTTGAGCACAGTCAGACGCCGCCCGGTTTTTCATTTTCTTCCGGGAATTCCGATCCAAGAGCGCTCGATTTTCAAAAAGCCAAGGTGCTGCCGATTGGCTGCGAGCTGGCTTCTATCGCACAACCGACGCAATCGACTTATCTGCACATGCATTTTGTTGCCGGAGATGCGGCCAGCCAAGCGAAATTAATCGATCACATCAGCACCGTTTGTTTCAATTTGTTGAGCGAACTTAACTGGCCGGATAAATCGCAAAACCAGCCGTCATCAAGCCTTAAGCCGAGCTGGATACCGGAGGTGCGTATCGAAACCGTCGCCAGCCCGGACGAAGCGGCCAAAGCCGATGCTCCAGGCAAGACCGATGAAGGCCGTAAACAGATCATCATTCACAACCAGGGAAGCCCGGTGATTTTGAAGTTCGGCCATGAAAGGTTATAAAAAGGCGATATGAGCGCTTGCACATGCGGTTTTTATCTCTCGATTCCGCACGCTGCATGACTGCCATGCGTTGTAGGAGCGGGCCATGCCCGCGACAGTTGAGCAGCGCTTCGATCACGGGCATGGCCCGCTCCTACGGTGTCTTGTCTTATTGAGGCAATGGCTGGATTCGCCGCATCGGAACCTGCAAAATTTCAAAACAAGCGGCCGTTATTGTGCGTAGTTAGGGCTCATTGCACCAACTTAGATCAATGCTTTTTTTTGTTGCGCCGGTGTTTAGCGCGTCGGCCTTTCTAACAATCTCTGGTGTAGTTATTGCTTACAAATGCATTACAGATGCTTACAAAGAAGAGCGATTAAACAAATGCAATGAGCGGGCTGTCATTCATTTTATAAAAGTTATTGAGGAAACCAGTATCCGACAAAGTGTCTCAAAAATCCGTCGCGACTATAACGCCTGGGTCGCCAACGAAACGCTGGAAGACTATGCGCTCAGGTTTGCTCCGCGCACATTCCGCAAATGGTCGGAATTCCAGGTAGCCAATACCGCGTTCGGCTCTACCTCATTCCTGGTTCTGGAAGCGATAGGCGGCTTTCTGTCGATCAATTACGGCTTTACCAACGCGTTCTGGGCCATTCTGGCTGTCGGCCTGATTATTTTTATCACCGGTTTTCCGATCAGTTATTACGCTGCCCGCTATAACATCGATATCGACCTGATGACCCGCAGCGCGGGTTTCGGCTACATCGGGTCGACAGTAACCTCTCTGATTTATGCGTCGTTTACGTTCACGTTGTTCGCGCTCGAAGCATCGATCATGTCGCTGGCTATCGAGCTGTATTTCCACATTCCTATTTTCATCGCGCATATCATCAGCGCGGTTACTGTCATCCCTCTGGTAACGTTCGGGATTACCACGATCAGCCGTTTGCAGATGTGGACGCAGCCGCTGTGGCTGGTGCTGTTGATTGCGCCTTATATTGCCGTATTCATTCGCGAGCCGGATGCGTTGATGACGGTGCAAACCTACTTCTGGATCGCGGGCAGCGGCCAGGGCTTTAACTGGCTGCTGTTCGGCAGCGCGACAACCATAGCCTTTTCGATGGTCGCGCAAATCGGCGAACAGGTGGATTTCTTGCGCTTCATGCCCGAACTGACCGATAAAAACCGGCTGCGCTGGTGGCTGGCTACGATTAGCGCAGGCCCCGGATGGATTTTGTTCGGCATGGCCCGGCAATTGGGCGGCGCGTTGCTGGCGCATCTTGCCGTTCGTCACGGCATAGCGCCGATCCATGCGCATGAGCCCACGCAAATGTATCTGGTGGCTTACGGCGACTTATTCAACAATGCCGAATTGGCGTTAACTGTCACGACGTTGTTTGTGGTGATTTCCCAGATCAAAATCAATGTCACCAACGCTTATGCCGGTTCGTTGGCTTGGTCGAACTTTTTTTCGCGCCTGACGCATAGCCATCCCGGCCGGGTGGTATGGCTGGTTTTTAATGTGTCTATCGCCCTGTTGCTGATGGAGTTTGGCGTATTCGGTGCGTTGGAAAAAGTATTGGGCTTATTCTCCAATATATCGATAGCCTGGATCAGCGCGGTTGCGGCCGAATTGCTGATCAACAAACCTCTGGGCTTGAGCACTAAAGCGGTGGAATTCAAACGCGCTTACCTGCCGGACTTGAATCCGGTCGGCATTCTGTCGACTTTATGCGCCTCGATAGTGTCGATACTGGCTTATTTGGGTTGTTTCGGTACGTTCGCCCAGGCATTTTCAGCGTTTATAGCGCTGAGTCTGGCCTTTCTGCTGGTTCCGTGCATCGCCCTGCTCTACGGCAGCCAGCGTTATCTTGCCCGCGAGACCGGCTTTAATAATCAGGCTCCGGTCAGCCGGTGCACGATCTGCGAAAATCATTTCGAGCGCGAAGATATGGCCTATTGCCCGGTTTATGAGGGCGGCATTTGCTCGCTTTGCTGTTCGCTGGATTCGCGGTGCATGGATGCCTGCAAGCCGGGCCTGCGCCTGGGCGATTATCTGCAAAGCCTTGCACAATACTGTTTGCCGGGCTGGATGAATTTAAGCCTCAGACTGCGCCTGATACGCTTTAGCCTGTTGTTTTTGTTTCTGGCCGTTTTAACCGGCGTATTCGTCGGGATTATTTACTATCAGGATTTGTTGATTGCCGAGCACCAACCGGCTTCGTTCAATCTGTTGCTGGCGAATTTTGTTAAGGTTTACGCTTCATTGTTGGTATTTATCGGTTTGTGTACTTGGTGGCTGGTTTTGAATGACGAGAGCCGGCGCGTTGCGCATGAAGAAATTGCCAAGCAAACCCAGCGTTTGTTAATGGAAATCGATGAACATAAAAAGACCGACGCAAAATTACAGCAAGCCACCAAAATGGCGGATCGCGCCAACAGTGCGAAAAGCCGTTTCCTTAGCAGCATGAGCCACGAAATACGCACGCCGTTAAACAGTATTGTCGGCTATGCGTATATTTTACAAAAAGACCCGACCATACCGGCGCATAGACGCCAAGCCGTGGATATTTTAAAGCGCAATGGCGAACATTTGTCGGCGCTGATCGAAGACATTCTGGACATTGCCCGTATCGAAGCGCGTAAATTCGAACTGCGCCGGGAACCTATCGATTTTCCGGGACTTATTGAACATTTAAGCAGTACTTTTAAGCCGCAAGCCGAACAGAAGGGGCTGTCTTTTTACTGTCAAATCCTAAATACCTTGCCCCAGCGGGTGAGCGGCGACGAAAAGCGGGTCGGGCAAATTTTGATCAACCTGCTCGGCAATGCGATCAAATTTACCGCGGACGGTGAAGTCGTATTCCGTATCGGTTACAGTTGCGGCGTGACCACGTTTCAGGTCACCGATACCGGCCCCGGCATACATAAAGACCAACTGGACACTATATTCCAGCCTTTTACCCAATTACCGAATGAGAACCTGGACTCCGGCAGCGGCTTGGGCTTAACCATCAGTAAAATTTTATGCGAAATCATGGGCGGCGAACTCGCTGTCGTCAGTGAGCTGGACAAAGGTTCGACTTTTACCGTAAGGCTGTTGCTGCCCAATTTGGGCGGCGAACACCAATATATCCAGGAAGAAGATATTATCGGTCACTGCGGCAAACGCCGGAGAATTCTTATTGTCGATGATCAGCCGGATCATCGACAATTGATTGTGTCTATTCTGGAACCCTTAGGTTTCGATTTGATTGGAGCCGGTTGCGGTGAAGAATGTCTGGATAAAGTTAACAAGGAAGCGCCGGATCTTATTTTGCTGGATTTATCGATGCCTCGGCTCGATGGCGCCGCAGCGGCGCATCAACTACGCCAACAAGGCTATACGATGCCGATTGTTGTGTTAAGCGCCAACGCCTACCCGTCCGACCGGCTCAATGCCATTAACGCCGGTTGTAACGATTTTTTAGTCAAGCCTATACAAGTCAGCGAATTGCTTTACAAACTTAAACTGCACCTGACTTTGGACTGGATTTATCGGGACGATGAAAGCGAACAGCACAGTTCCAGCCAACCGCCTTCACTGGATATTATTAAGGAGTTAACCGGCTATGTCCGGATCGGCGACTTACAAGGATTGAATCTATACCTGACTCAGCTGATTCAGTACCACCCGGAATACACTTATTTTGCGCAGAGGATTATGACGCTTGCCAGTGAATTTCATATAGTTGAAATCAAAAAACTTTTGCATCTTACTACTGAGGAGCTAAACGGCAATGGCGAGCAAGTTTTCTCATAGCGGTATCGCGATGATTGTCGATGATACCCCCGGCAATCTGGCTTTGTTATCCGACACTCTTTCGGAAGCCGGTTACCGGGTGCTTGTCGCAACCGATGGCTTATCGGCATTGGAACAAATCGCTTACCTGAAGCCGGACATTATTTTGCTGGATATTATGATGCCGGGTATCGACGGGTTTGAAACCTGCAATCGACTCAAATCCTCGCCTAAAACGGCCGATATTCCGGTTTTATTTATGACTGCGTTAAGCGAGTTGGACAATCTGTTACGCGGCTTCGATGAAGGCGCCGCCGATTACATCGTCAAGCCGATTCGTCCTCCTGAAGTGCTGGCCAGAGTGGAAGTGCAGCTGACTCAGGCCAGAAATCTGCGCCGTGTTGAAGATGCTTTAAACCATAGCCCATTTTCCGCGCTGGCAGTCGATTCATCGGGCATTATTACCTGGTTAACACCAGGCGGCATCCGCTGGCTGGACGAGTTTCTGCAAAAGCACGCATTAACCGGCAAACATGAAGTCGGTATGCCGTTACCCAAGCCAATACTCGAATGGGTTATACAACGTTTAGAGCTTGGTGATAAATCTGCAACCTTTGAAAGCAGCCGAATGGGAGCCGTTTTTTTAGCAAAAATAACGCCGTGCCAAGGTACAGGCGAGTATCTGCTGGTTTTGGAAAAGCATTCAGCGGAGTGGAATATCGATTGGGTAAGAAGCTCTCTGGGGCTTACCGTGCGTGAAGCGGAAATATTGATGTGGATATCCAGAGGTAAAACTAATAAAGAAGTGGGCCTTATTCTGGGCAGCAGCCCGCGTACCATCAATAAGCATCTCGAACATATTTTCGAAAAGTTGGGCGTTGCTACCCGCGCCGCAGCTGTCTCAATGGTATTGCAGCGCCAGCAATTCTGAATCCAAGCAAAGCGTCGATTTTTCTACACTGCTCCGGCTCTATTGGGCCCATATCGGACAATGCGGCAAAAAATGGTAGAATCGCCGTTTCCTGTAACCTGAGAATATCTCTTAACCATGTCTAATCACTCAAAGCTTCCCCTTGAATCACTGAAACTGAATGTCGATTTAACTGGCTTTGAGTTCCCAACCGCACCTGAATTGCCCGACACCATTTTAGGCCAGGACAGGGCCCAGTCTGCGCTGGAGTTTGGCATTGCGATGAGCAATCCGGGCTACAATATTTTTGTGATGGGCGAGCCGGGCTTGGGCCGGTTATCGATGATTACCAACCACCTGAATGCCCAGGCCAAAACGCTGCCCGCGCCGTCATCCTATGCTTATGTCGATAATTTCGATAATCCGAGAGAGCCGCTGGCCGTTGAGCTGCCCGCAGAGTATGGGCAGGTGCTCAGCAAGGACATTGAGAAACTGATCGACAACCTGCTGGCGACCTTTCCCGCCGCCTTTGAAAGCCCTACCTACCAACAAAAAAAGAGCGCTATCGAACGTCAGTTTAGCCAGCGCTATAACGCTGCCATCGATCTGGTCGATAAGAAAGCTCAATCATTAAATACCGCATTGTTCAGGGAGAATGAAACGATTTCATTTGCGCCTATCAAAAACAACAAGGCGCTGAATGACGATCAATTTAGCCAATTGTCGCTCCCGGAACGAGAAATCTTTCACAAACATGTCGCGGAACTCGAAGAATACCTGGGCGACGTATTGCTGGAATTGCCCCAGTGGCGCAGGGAGATGGTCGAAAAAATCAGGGAGCTGGATAATGACACCATCAGTCTGGCGATAGAGCCGCTGTTTGCCGAACTGAACGACAGCTACCAGAATATCGATGACGTCATCACCTATCTGGCGGAAATCAAAAAGAACCTTTGCAGCACCATTGCCGACTACCTGATGCCGAGCCGGACGCCAGAACCGCAAGACACTACCACCATTAAACGGCAGCTACTGACCGAACTGTATGCGCCCAACATTCTGGTCGATAACAAGCAGGAAGGCGGCGCGCCGGTTATTTACGAACCGCACCCGATTTACCAAAACCTGTTCGGGCGCATCGAGTATGTCAGCGATCAAGGCGCGCTGGTCACCAATTACCGGCGGATTTGCGCAGGTTCCCTGCACAGGGCCAACGGCGGTTATTTGATTCTCGAAGCCGAAAAACTACTGACTAACCCCTTCGTCTGGGAAGGCCTGAAACGCGCATTGCAATCCGGTTTTATTGAAATCGAATCGCCTTATTCGGACTTGGGCATTAATACCATTACCCTAAAACCCGAAGTCATTCCGCTGAACGTTAAAGTGATACTGGTCGGCTCCAGAGATATCTATTATTTGCTGGAAGAAATGGATGATGAATTTAACGAGATGTTCAAAATCCTTGCCGATTTTGACGAGTACATTCCGCGCACCGATGAGACGATGCAGCGCTTTATACTGCTGATGATCAAGCAGGCCGAAGACTCCGGAGCCAGGCCGTTAACGAAAGCAGCCATCGAATGCCTGATCGAATACAGCTGCCGCATTGCCGAAAACCAGCATCATTTTTCCGCCCGCATCAAGGATTCGCTGGAAATCATCGGCGAAGCCAACCTGTTCTGCAAGCGGGACAATCAACCGATTTGCGACCGGAAGCATATCGAACAAGCCTTGGGCGCAAGAGAACACCGCAACGGCAGACTGCCCGAGAACATACTCGAAGAAATGCTGGCCGGCACCATCCTGATCAATACCGAAGGCGAGGCGATAGGCAAGGTCAACGGACTGACCGTACTGGAAGTCGGCGGCAGCAGTTTTGGCGCGCCGGTGCGCATTACCGCCAGCGTTTATCCTGGCTCTAGAGGCATCGTCGATGTTGAGCGGGAAGTGGAACTGGGCCAGGCCATTCATTCCAAAGGCGTGATGATTTTGACCGGCTATCTGGGACACACCTATGCCCAGCAATTCCCGCTAGCCATATCCGGCAGCATCGCGATTGAGCAATCCTACGGCTATATCGACGGCGACAGCGCCTCGCTGGCCGAGCTGTGCTGCTTGATTTCGGCGCTGACCCGGACGCCGATCAAGCACAGTTTTGCGGTGACCGGTTCCATCAACCAGTACGGCGAAGTCCAGGCGGTGGGCGGCGTTAACGAGAAAATAGAAGGCTTCTTCAGGCTATGCCAAGCGCGCGGCCTGAACGGCGAGCATGCTGTGATCATCCCTACGGCCAACAAACGCAACCTGATGTTGAAACAGGAAGTGATCGACGCGGTGGCGGCAGGCAAGTTCGCCGTTTACGCGGTGTGCTGCGTCGATGAAACATTGGAATTATTGACTGGAGAATCGGCAGGTGTGTTAGATAAAGAAGGCCTGTATCCGGAAGGCAGTATTAATTGTAAAGCGATCTCCCGTTTGAAGGAGATTTCGGATATGGCGCTGGAGGAGGATGATAAGGAGGAAGGGATTTAATGTTAGTCTTAGAAGATTGCGATGCCTAGGGGTTAGGTTTATTATCCGCTTTCGCTATAAGTATTTATACGTAAATTGCTCGTAGACATCAAAATCACGCAAAATATTGCGTGATTTTGATGTCTAAATACGTTTTAAGGAAATCAAAATGGATTGGCAGGAAATAATTAAATTTCTAGGAAGTGCAACAACAATCGCCTTAACCTTAGGCTATCTCGGTAGAAAGGCAATTGAAGCTTTCATCGCTGGAAGAGTTGAATGATATAAGAGTGATCTTGAAAAGATCGCGTTGGAACACTCAGTTCGTTTTTCTAGCCTCCATTCAAAACGAGCGGAAATAATAGCAGAAATATATGAATTGCTCAGTGCTGTAGAAAATCAGGCTCGACTGCTTGCTACTCCAGCAATGGAAAATGGAGAGCCGCCGAGGAACGAAACTTATAAAAGCACTGCCAGCTCGTACTATCGATTATACGAAAAATACAATAAAACGCGTATATACTTTCCCGATAACATATGTCAGATGATAGACAAATTTTTAACTCAATCCAAAAATCCCATAAGTTTTTATAAATTGGCCGAGCAGACGTCAATGCAAGACCCAGAAGGAAGTAACAAAAGATTGCAAGAAGATCTTCAAACAAAGTTTATGGAAGTATGGGAAGAAGTCGAAGAAAATGTACCAGAGGCGAGAATTGCCATTGAAAAAGAATTTCGTAAGATTCTTGGTGTGACAAAATGAGTAACTCACGCAACATTTCGCTTAAGCCGACCGTTTTCCACTACGCTCCAATCTCCAGCTGAGCTTTACGTTAGGTGCTCGACATCAAAAACACAATAAGGAGGACGAATGTCGAAACACAACAATTCATCATTACGTGGCAAGGCATATCATACAACGAGTCATTAGAAATAGAGGAACATAATGATTGACCAACAAACAAAACATGAGATTGCCAATGCGCTCAAGGCACTTAATGAGCAAAATGTCTCACTCCGACTTGAGGCTATTAAACGACTAGGCGAAATTGGAGTATCTCATCCTCAAATTATTGAGCGACTTAAGAGTTTGATAACAAGCGATCCGTCTGCTGAGGTAAGAACAACTGCCAAGAATGTTATAAACAAGCTTCAGATCATTCCAGACAACATTCATCAAGAGACAGCTACTCAACCGCAATTGAACGAACCAACAATACCAGGAAATGATGACGCAATCCTTGAAATGTTGCGAAAACAGTACGAAATTTTAGCCAGTATTCAGAGCCTTCTGTCTTATAGTTTAGAAAAAGAGAATGAAAAAGTGTACCATTTTCGTTCTCGAATCAAAGGCATAGATTTATCCATAGGATCATTGGTTACTCTGATGTTCAATTGGCTAATTGCTTCAATACCTGTCGGATTTGTACTTGGCATAATCTTACTTAGTGCCTGAAAGAAAACTCGCTTTTTTTCATGATTCTGCCAACTCACTGAGCCTAACTCCAGCCATTTTTCGGCGCAGGTCAGTCAATTTCCTCTTTTGGTGGTGCTCAATGGTGCAAATCC
>Ga0265297_10002427_pt1 | contig 37990 bp, 56 predicted proteins | sample Munlanlwell13791_FD_192502 | JGI IMG/M metagenome (GOLD analysis project Ga0265297, IMG submission 192502) | Leachate microbial communities from a municipal landfill in Southern Ontario, Canada - Leachate well 137-91 | ecosystem: Engineered > Solid waste > Landfill > Unclassified | place...
TTAACGAATGGGGAATTGATCAGGTGTGTAGGGATCCAGAATTAAAGGGAAGGATAAAGGTACTAAACCAACAGGGGCAACCGGCCATGAATCCTGCCGGATAAAGGCCGGTTTTATTTTGTTCTTTGAATACCAATGATAGGCACTATCAGAATTTATTAAGTTGTTAGGTTTGGGCCTTTCCGGTGTGCGTACCTCTCCCGGAGGGGACAAAGCAGGATGCCACAATTAGCCTGCCTGTAATACCGACAAAGTGCGATGCTTATTAAATTACGTGCCAAATGAATATACAAACAAAGTCCCCTGAAGGGCATCAGGGGCATTTTTATAGTAGAATGAAGACAATTTTTCGGACATATCAATTTGAATTGAAGCCAACACAAGAGCAAAAAGTGTTGTTGGATAAGCATTTTGGATGTATCCGTTACGTTTACAACTACTTTTTAAATGAAAGGAAAGAGCAATACCAAGCAGATAAAAAGTCTGATAATTACTATAAACAGGCTGCTACATTAACCGAACTAAAAAAGAAAGAAGAAACTGAAAGATTAGAAAATAGCGATTCTTATTGCGAAAAACATTGGTTTGAATATGTTGCTAAAGCACATCTTGGAACTATGAAAAGAGGTAGTGAACTAAAATTACTTCTTGAAAAACAAAACTATAAATGTGCTTATACTGGCATAGTATTAATACCTGCTTTAAATGCAAGTATTGACCACAAAATGCCATTATCATTAGATTCAGAGCAATATCAAAAAATAGAGAATCTTCAATGGGTATGTTTAGATATTAACACAATGAAAAGAAACCATACAGAAGAAGATTTTTTGGAATACATTAAACTAATCTATGAAAATAGGTTAGCTGGGTAGGAACTATCCAGTACACGGGTGGAGATGATGTTAGACTGAGCAATCAGCAGTCGTCCGTGAAGCCCGAAGCCCATTTGTCTTTAGCAAATGGGTAGTTCACAAAGCCCGGAATGATAGATAATTTTAAAACTGCATACCGTAAAGGCAAAAAGCTACTGAAGGAAAAAGGAATTTTACAGTAAAAAAAAAGACATGAGCGCACCAAAAGGGAACCAATATTGGAAACTAGCTAACAACTGGAAGAAACCAAAATCATACCAGCCTGATGAATTTCTTGACAAAGCTATTGAATATGCAAAGTGGTGCGAAGATCATCCATTGTATGAATCAAAGTTATTTGGGACCGGGTTAAAAGGAAAGGTATCTAAGATGAGAGTAATGACAATTCAAGGATTCTGTTGTTACGCTAATATCAACAGTTCTACGTTTTATGAATACGAAAAGCAAGAAGCCTATTCCAAAATCATAAGAGGGATAAGGGATATATTTGAGGCGAATGCATTGGAAGGAGCAGCGAGCGGACTATTAGAATCCAATATAGTGGCAAGGTTATTAGGCTTAGTGGATAAGCAGGAACGGAAGGTAACAAATTTAGAACCAGTAGTTATAAAAGTAATTGAATCAACTCATAAATTTGCCAGCAGTGAATCAGAGGTAACTGATCAGGAAAAGAAATGAATGGAAACCAAAGTAATTACCGCAAATCCTCTTTATAAAGAAATCCGGAACACCCCTGAAAAAACAATAGTATTACAGGGAGGGGCGCAGGCCGCTAAAACATGGGAAGCCCTTCAGAACTTAATTACATGGTCAATAGAAAACCCTGGAGAAATAAACACGGTAACAGCTGAATCAATCCCCAACCTGAAAAAAGGTGCATTGAGGGATACACAGAAAATCCTAAACCTTAACCCTCATCTCTGGGATTACATAGTTGATTACAACAAATCAGACAGATTATTAACTTTCAAATCAGGATCGATCATTGAATTTACCAGTTATGAAACGGATCAGGATGCAAAGGGAGCTAAAAGAGACAGGTTATTTGTCAATGAATGTGATGCTTTACCGTGGGAAATTGTCTGGCAGCTTATGATAAGGACCAGCAAAAAAATAATATTCGACTATAACCCAACCTGTTCATTCTGGTGCCATGAAAAGATCATCGGCAAGCCGGATACCAGGCTAATAATAACGGATCACAGAGACAACCATTTCCTTTCTGAATCAATTCACAAGGAAATAGAAAGCATTTCGGATCCTGAGTTATGGAAAGTATATGCCAGGGGATTAACAGGGCAGCTGAAGGCATCAATTTATTCAAACTGGCAGAACATACAGCTGAACGAATTCCCGAACAATTTTGATGAGATAATATGGGCTATTGATTACGGTTACGGCACGAAGGAATCAAGCGGTAAAACGGCTATTATCAAGATAGGTTATCAGAAGCCGAACAAACTTTATATTCGTGAATGTTGCTACCATCCAGGGGGAATGGATGAACACCAGATAAAACAGGTACTTGAAAAAAACGGATGGGAAAACGGGGATCCGTATTACTCAGAACACGACCCGAACATGGTATCAGCACAAAGGAGGCTGGGAATATCGATCAGGATGGCAATAAAAGGGGAGCGGTCGGAGTGGTACGGCATTATGAAAATCAAAAAATTCTCAGTATATTACAGTTCGGTTGATGAGAATTTGCAGTATGAAAAAACACATTACAGGTGGGTATCAGTCGGTGAAATCATAACTAACGTAGTGGAAGAAACCAGGAAATACCATCTCATGGCTGCGCTGAGGTATGGAATTTACACACATTTTTTTAATTATTAAAGTCATGTGGTCATATTACGGCGCAAAAACAAATATAGCGCATTTATAACTAAAAATATTTTGAAATGTTACAAAAATTCAGCGAAAAAGTGTAACAAAATACACTGTTAATAATTTCCTAACGCAATCAGAATAATTTGTCACTGATTTATTTATATTTGTCAAAACATAAGCTACCGGCTTGGCGAATATAGTTACAGCTATCCTTAACACCCTGGGCAGGGTGAAACTCATTCCCTGGAATGGCAAATACTTCTACACAATAGGCGGATCCCCTTCCAACTTCTGGGGTGAACAAGCTTATGAACAATACCTGAAAGATTTTATCGAGGTCCCGGAGTTAAATGCAATAATCAATTATAAGGCCAGGGTACACAGTCGTATTAAATACAGGGTAGTAAGCAAGACAACCGGGAAGGAAGTAACCACAAATGAAGGTAAAGAGGTTGCCAAGCTATTAAAGAGTCCTAACTGGTTTCAGAATAAAACAGAATGGCTGTATCAAAGCCAACTTTACCGTGACATTTTCGGCAACGAATATCAGTATTTCCTTCGCCCTGTTGGGATGTCGAATAATAATAAAGCTATTTTTGTCTTACCCTCTCAACATATCTACATCAAATGCACGGACAGAAGGTTTTTTCTTAACCCCGAAATGCCAAAAGATGTAGAATACTTTTATAAGCTTCCTGATGAGAACACAAAAACCCCGTTAGAGTTAAACAGCATCATCCACATTAACGGAAACCGGGTAGAACATACACCCGACAAACCAAATGATTTGCTGGAGCTTAGGAAAAATTATCTGTACGGTACATCAAAACTTGCCTCCCTTACACCGGTAATTAAGAACTTGCGACAGGCTTATGAAGGCCGTTATTCACTTCGTGACCTTCCGGCAGGGGTGCTGACCAACAATGCAAAGGACACTGCCGGATCGGTACCTATGGACCCGAAAGAAAAAGACACCCTGCAAAATGAAATGAAAGACAAATATGGGTTGTCGGTTTCCAAAAATCAGTTAATACTAACCGGGCTTAACCTTCAGTACCGGGATACTATAGTGCAACTTGACAAGCTGAAGTTATATGAGGAATGCGAGGAAGATACCAGCGCTATATGCGATGCCTTCGGGGTACCATTTGAATTGGTAGGATCAAAGAAAGATGTCACCTACGAAAACAAAAAGGAAACCGAAAAGCAGTTTATTGAAGATACTGTGATACCGGAATCAGAGGACAGAACAGAAGGATTAAACAGGCAGTTCGGCACGGAGCAAAAGGATTATGAGATAGTGGGAAGCTTCATGCACCTGGCAGTATTTCAGAAGAACATGAAAGAACGTGCAGAAACATTATCGACCCTTGTAACAGCACTTGACAAGGCACTGGCACAAGGGGCAATCAGTTTGGATGACTACAAAAAGGAACTTCAAAACATGGGGGTAGGGCAATGACAACACTGAAAGAATCATTGGACAGGATAGCCGAAAAGGCTGAGAAAAATAAAAACCAGGCTTTAAAAGAAGCCATCAAAGAAAAGATTGCAATTATTGATAAACCGGTAGATAAATAAAAGCCATGAAAATAAAAGCATTTAACCGGACATTTGAAACCCAAAAGGATTTGGCAGCCTTTCTGAAGGCAAACAGCAATGAGATATTATCACTCAAAAAAGCAGCTGTAAAGAATTCTGATCCCATAAACCTGTCCATTATAGGACATTCAGAGACGGTTAAAGCACTGGCACCAAAAGAAGAAATAAAATACGGGTCGACAGTATTTCCGGTTATCAATACTACTAATTATATGGATCAACATGATGATGTTCATGTTGATGGCATCTGGAATAAGTCAGTAACAGACCAGCAAGGGAAAATATATTTTGTTGCAGATCACATGCTTCAGCTTGGAAGGGTTATAAGCCGTCCAAATGAAGTTCACATGATTATAGAAAATATGCCATGGTCTGAATTGGGAAAAAGTCACTCAGGGTCAACAGAAGCATTGATATTCAAAACCACACTTTCAGAACGGACATTGAAAGAAGCTTTTGAAGCTTTTAAAAATAATGACCCTGTGGAATATTCAATCAGGATGCAATATGTTAATTTGAAGATAGCCGTTAACAATTCCAGTAAGGAATACAAGGCAGAATATGAAAACTGGCTGAAGTATTTTCCTGTAATTGCAAATAAAGAACGTGCAGAAGAACGGGGCTTCTTTTTCCCGGTACTGGAAGCAAAGATATACAAAGAGGGGTCAATGGTCCTGGCCGGATCAAACGATTCCACCAGGACATTATATGATCTTGATAAAAATATACAGCCGCCGCATAACACCAATAAGGCCGTTATCAGCACTGAAGCAATAAGTAAAATCATTCACGAACAATTTAAAAAATTATCAATATGAAAAATCTTTTTTTTAACTGGAAAAGAAGGGGACAATTCAACTATTTGATTGGGTTCCTTTCTGTATTACTGATGCCTTTCATCAATGCAATTACCATGATGGAAGGGCAGGAAGAAGGCGGAGGCACCGCAGATGTTGAAAAAGCCATCAAAAAAGCACTCACCGATGAGATAGCAACCCTTAAAGATTCGCTGAAAGTCTTTACTAAGGCTGAAGATATGCAAAAGGAGTTGGCTAAAATCACAAAACAGATTGAAGATCAGAACGTGAAAGGGCTTACAGATAACGTGGCAGAGCTTACCAAGGCAGTAGAAACACAAGGTTTGTTACTCAAAAAGATGCAGGATGAGGGAGCCGGAAGCCAGAAAAAAACCATTTTGGACGTTGTAAAAGAGAAAGCCGCCGATCTTGCCGCCCTGGCATCTAAACAGTTGTCTCCCGTTAACTTCACTGTTAGTAAAGACGTGCTTACAGCCAACGTGACAGTTGACAAGCCATACTACTCCGAACCCGGAGTAAGGGAGATTCAAAGGGGTGTACCCTGGATCCGCAATTTATTTAACACAGTAACCCTTGGCAATAACAGCCACAGCATGGTAGACTGGTGGGAGCAGCTGGCTGTAACAAACAATGCAGCCGTAGGAGCGGAAGGAACCGGGCCAACTACTCAATCTAATTTGACATGGATTCGTAGGGTGCTGAATGACAAGATCATTCATGATTTCGTAAAGGTTTCCAAAGACAGGCTTAAAGATGTTGATTTCGTAGCAGGTGAACTGAACACCCTTTTAACCAGGAACATGAAGCTTCTGGAAAACAGGGAGCTTTTAATAGGTGACGGAACCGGAAATCACATTGACGGAGTTACCTCAATTGCAAAGACATTTACAACCGCCGGGATAGAGATAAAAAACGCAAATCTGATTGATCTTGTTGGTAAAATCAAAACACAGATTTTGAAAAACAGCCTCGGTGGATTCATGCCAAATTACTTTGTGACTGAACCGGGTGAAATCGACAACATCAGGTATGCAAAAGATGAATTCGGAAGGTACCTGTTCGAAAGGTGGGCAACCGGTGAAAATGTGAATTTCGGAGGTATGCAGCTTATTGAAACCGTTCTGCCGCAGGAAGTTGATGGTTCGGTAACCTGGGGTAATAAGGTTCTTGTAATGGATACCACACTCGGAACTATTTATGTTTGGGATGACATTCTGATAGAAGCCGGTTATGTTGACAAGGATTTCACCAACGGCATGGTTACCCTGTCAGCCAGGATGAGAGAAAATCTCAGGATTAAAACCAACGATCAGGAAGGCTTTGTATATGTCGATGACATAACCACAGCCCTTGCAGCAATTAATTTGTCCTTAGCATAAAAGAACGGGGGATAACGTTCCCCCTTTCCTTTTTTTTCTCTGAAAAAGTGTAACATTTAATACTAAATACAATGAAAAAATTTATTCTAAGTTTACTTGCCTCACTGGTTGTTATAGCATCCTATTCCCAGGAAAGGACTATCACAAAGACAATGGCAGAAGGGGCAACCTATTACAAGTATACCGGCGTTGCTGCCGATACATTGAAACCTACCAATCAGGATACGATTGATTTTGTTCTTGTGTATTCCGGGAACTATGTGAACAAACTGGCAGTAAAGACCCGGTTTGACACCATTGCCGGGGCAGATACAACCGTATCAACATCTGTATTCGGGAAAGAATTTTCCGATGATGATACTTACGTACAGATTATCGGGGCAACAACTTCCAGTGCTGTAACTGCAAATAATACAGTACAGGTACTTGCATCTGACTTATATGCAACGGTAGCAGCAGCACAAGATTACATATACCAGGAGATTAATACAAATCAGGATACAGTAGTCGTAGCAGAAAGGACAATCACACCGTTCGACAAATCATACCGGTATTACAGGATCAGGTACATACTGTCAGGTAACGATCATGTAGGTACCGGGATAAAGATCGATGAAATTGAAGTTAAATTTTACACGGAATAATTATGCCGGTAAGAGTTGAATACCTTCAGGACCACGAAGGAAACAAAAAAGGGGACAGGGGCAGCGTGCTTGCTCCTGCCTTTCTCCGTTTAAGGCGACAGGGAATCGTTAAACGGATAGCACCTGAGCAACCGGCAATTATCAGACCGGCAGCAAAAAAGCCGAAAGGCAATGCGAACAGTCTTAAAAACCTTGTGAAAGGCAAGAAAAAAAAGTAAGTCATGAGCCTGATTGATGCAACATATTTCAAAAATGATATAAACCTACCATCGGAAACCTATGGTAACCTATCGGGATTTATAGCCAAGTTTGAAAAAGAACTATTGATCAGGCTGTTCGGGTACGGGTTATATAAACTTATTAATGCCTATAATGCTGAAACATCGCCACAGCGCATAAAGGATATTGTAGTAGGTAAAGAATTCACGGACGGGGATTATACCTACAAATGGAACGGTCTGGTAAATGCCGAAAAGGTAAGCATTATAGCTTACTACGTGTACTATCATGTAATGCGTGACAGGGTGAGCCAGTCAAGTACAACCGGTGAGATAATCCCAGGGCATGAGAACGCAGAGGCTACAGAAATTCAGGCAAAAGTTCAGTCAGCATGGTCTAAAATGTTAGAATTGATTGGGGAAGTATCGCAAGGCACATGGACTTATCAATACAGCCTATACAATTTTATGTCTAAAAATATTGCCGATTACCCGGAATGGCAGTATGAACCCATAGGAGGGACAGTTAATATGTTTGATTTATGATCATTGAAACGACATATATAAAGACAGTCTTTGAAGGCATGATGACTTATATCAGGGCTCAGTATGACACAGCCACGATAGACGAGAACCATCCTGCACCTGAAACCCCTTACTTTATGTATGGCCGTAAAAAAGAAATCCTGCAATTGCTATGCGAAAAGGACAAAGATGAAACTTACAAGTATAAAAAGTATCCTTTGATAATTCTGTATCATTCGCAGCCTGAGCAGCACGGAAAGAATCTGGTTGATGAATATTCCATCAGCCCCCTTGTGTCAATAGTCACTGAATCAGACAAGAATTTCAGGACAGCTGCCAGGTATACGAATACCCTTGAACCGATCCTGTACCCAATAATGAACTATCTGATTAAGGAAATCGCCGATAATCCGGCATTTTACCAGGCATATTCCGAAGAAATTGAACGGGAAATAAGAGTATGGGACAATTCCCCGAATGAATCAGGGATTCTTTTCAATAACTACCTGGATGGAATAGACATCCAGTTTAAGAACTTAAGGCTTTTTAAAACTACTCCGGTATGTCCGGCTAGCATATCATGATAGGTGCATTTGAAAATACGAATGTTAAAACCGGGTACCCGGCAAGGAACCAGGCAACAATAAGCCAGATAAGAACCTTATTCTTAACCGGCAGTTCCTTTACATTTGCATCATCAACACTTTTTGAAACACGGTCCCAATGGATAGCAGGGCTGAAAGCCGAAACGATTTTTGCCCTCCGAAACCTTATAGAAGTAGAAGATCAGAGTGAAGAAACCGCATACATAAAAAGCCGGTCGAATTATGATTACAGGGGGAGGAAAGGAAAATATGTATATGTATTCCGGGCTCCCTACAAAAAAGAATACCACGATCACATAGAAGACTATTCCGGGCGCAATGATTTAAGGGTATTCCTGGCAGATGTTAACGGCAATATAGCAGGCAATTTGAACGGATCGGCAGTAAGGGGACTGGACATTGAACTACTGCACATTGAAAAAAAGAAATACGGCACCGGAGAAGTAAATTGGACCCAAATAAAATTGGTTCTTTCGGATCCCGATGAACTGAACAAAGTATCATCAATGGATTGGAATCCGAACCTTTTATCAATGGTCCACGTGACATTATCGGCTATAAGCGGAAGCGGCGCAACGGTACAATTCACAATCAAAGATTCAGTGTTCGGACTTGCAATAGATAACCTTTACCTTGATGATATTACACTGACTGACAATGCCGGTGGCATAACAATGCTTATACTCACCGAAAAAGGAGACGGCATTTATAAAATAACAGCATCAGGCAACCTGACTTATGGGTCTATTGCGATAAATTCGGACAGATATTATGGATCGGGAAACTATTATATAAACCAGGATACGATTCTACTGAATAATTTTGAATGGGAAAGCCAGAATAAATTTCAGGCAGACGTAAGGTTATCAGGGGATTTATCACTGTACACAGGGCTTTTACTGGCAGATTTTGCAATAACAGACGATATTGAGGGTACTGCAACGATCACAGGAGTTACAGAAGTAAGCACCGGCCGGTATGAATTTGAAGTCACCGAAGATCTGACAACGGGAAGTATTGCAATAGATGATGGTACGGTAACCGGATCGACAGAATACGCAGTTCAGATTGAAGTAACGTTCCAGAATTTTTCAACGGCTGACCCGGCAAACATCACTTTCCAGATAGTAACGGCGATAACAGGGGCAGAGGTACCGGGGATGACGGATGCCGATTTCACGATAACAGATGACAATAACGGGGAACTTGAAATAGATACCTTGACTGAAGGGGCCCAGGCTTATTATTCCTTAGACCTTGATGAAGCCAGGACAATAGGCGAAGTAGTATTAGCAGATGATTTATATTATGGGACCGGGGCTTATGATTATTCAGGGGTAAGCGTAGTTAATGGCGGTGCATCCGGGACAACTGATTTTGTGGATAGCAACGCTGATGGACTTGCCGATGGATTTTCTAAGACAATAGCTGGAACGGCTACTATTGTTTCATCCATGACAGGATTTACCGGTAATGCCCAACAGTTACGTAAAGTAAGTGGGGGTTTGACAGCCGTAAATATAAGATGTTCAGCAAATTATTGGAAAAATTCAAAGCATTATAAATTACGATTTAAGTTTCAAACGCAAAACGCAGGAACATCCGGTGACCGTTTTACAAGTTTATATATTGACAATCAAACTATCAATCTTTATACAGAGCAGATTGAACCTACAACAGGTTATTATGAAATTATTGAAACAACATCGTTTTTAGTACCATCTGGTACTTATTATATCGAATTGATGTGGGCAATTAATAAATTGAACATGATAATTACAATTGACGAAATAGAATTAATAGAAGTTTAATTTAATACTTTGAAAAAATGCCAAATTTAATTTGTTTGAATGAAATCAAGGGCGTAGGGGTGCCATGCTCCCAGGTTATGCCTTTAACCGAGATTGCAGGGATCATCCTTGCAAGGCCGGGGTTTACCTTTACAAACGCTGAAGCTTGCGACACTTTGACAGACTGGCTTGCAGCAGTAGCAAATAAGGATCTTTTGGTCATTAACAATGTCCGTGAGGTCGAAGATCAGAAAGTCGAGGACGGGGTTTATACGACTGCCTTCGGTGACAAAATCCACAATTGGGAAGGAAAGCAGGGCAAAAGGCTTCTTATAACGGCCTCGAAAGAGCAGCATGAGATTCTCAGAACCTATTCCAACCGCAATTGGGAAATGTTCGTAAAGGACAGAAACAACAACATTTGGGCGATACTGAATGCGGATGATACGATCCAGGGAATAAAACTTGATTATTTCCATGTGTTCAACCAAACATCCCCGACAGCGGAACGCCCTGCGATGACCCCGATTGAATACCAGCATGCAGACCCGGGCGAATGGGATTCTAACGGATGTTATATGAACCCTGCATTCAGGATCAGCAATATCATCCCTGTTACTCATGTTGTATTGACTTGCAGTACAGTCAATGGGACATCCCATATTTTCACAGCAACTGCAGCTTATGTTCCTGATAAAAAGTTCAATGCAGACGGCACGGCCATTTCAGTTCCCTTAACCGGGCTTGTAGCTGCAGATTTTGAAGTGATCGATCAGGCAGGGGCCGCAGAAACGGTAACAGTCGCAGAAAGCGCAACAACTGAAGGAACCTACACCTTAACCGGTGATAGCATGACATCCGGAACAGCAAAAGTTAAGCCATCGGCAACCAGCCTTTACGAGAGTGATGTTGTAACAGTTGCCACAGCTGTTTAATGATCTTCGATGATCTGAAACGGAACATTGATCAGGTACGGGAAAACCTTGATGCCCTGATTGTAAAGGAAATGCAAAACGTTTCCGCTGAAGTTATTGATATTAACATCAGGCAATTGGAAGAAGGTATAGCCCGTGACGGTGGTATATTGGGAGAATATGAATCCGATGAGTACGCAGAATTCAAACAAAGTATAGGAAGTAAAGCCCCCCACGGCATAGTAGATACGAAGCTGGAGGGGGATTTTCATGCAGGTTTTTATACTGAAGAATATATCGGAAACAGCCCGGGGCAGTCAGGGTTATTCATTGATTCAACTGATGAAAAGGCCGGAAAACTTGAAAGCCGTTACCCCGGAATATACGGGATCGCACCTGAGAATGAAGCCGAATTTGTAGAACTATTTATTGATTATGCACTTAACAAAATAGCAGATGAAATCACTAACATTAACTGAAGCCCGTGTAATAGCCGGGATGATGTGTGCAAAGAAAAAAATTACCGTTGACATATATCCCAGCCAGGAAGCTGACAGATATACAGTGAAAGAAAAGTATCTCAGGAATTCACCATTATTTACAGAAAGGGCCAGCCATGAAAACGGTAAAGTTATCATTAAAAATGCAGCTGGTAAAACTACCTATACGGTGGATCTTGAACCGGCTAAAGAAAAAAAGACAGCATCTAAGGGAAAAGAATCAGGCAAAGAAAGTCAACAGGGAGAGGCAAAAGAATAAGAAGGACATTCCTTTTTTTGATAGTTGCGAGAATCTTCCGGCATGGAGGTTTTTTAAAGTACTGAAAAGCAGCCCGACAGAATTAAGGTATTTATTGGACTGCGACCCCCGGAAACTTCCTGAATACTTCACTGAATTACTTATTCCAGTATGGGATAACATACTGACAGAATTCGACAGGCTGAACAATACGGCAACATTTACAAATGCTTTCAGGGATATCCAGGCAGACATTGAAGAACGGGGGAAGCTTATAATTCTGCATAGTTGTTACGACCTGATGCAGCTTTATTTCCAGTACGTGTACATCTATGTAAACACAGATCAGGGCTTTGAATTCCTGAAAAAGAACCTTGAAAAGGTAGAGACAATCAAAAAAAGGACAATTGAATACCTGTCCAATGAATGCGGAATAATCATTAAAGACATTGATCAGGATAGTTTACGGGTTGTGCATAGCGCGATATTGAGGTTTCAGACAAGATTAAGGATTCAGGCTGTACAGAGGGACGAAGAAAAGGGACCGGTAAGCCAGACCGATGAGTATATCCAGAGCGTAGTACAGATGAGCAACATATTAGGCCGGACGATTGATGCAGGCAAAATAACTACAACGGAATGGGTAGTTACAAATAACGAATGCAGGAAAATAATAAAAGCGCGGAAAGATTATGCCTCAGGTAATAAAACTCAGTAATTATTTACAGACTGAATCTTTTGACGATCAGTTAAAGAGTATTTCCCAGAATCTTGATCTTCTGAGCAAGAAATTTATTGAGGTAATTGAGAACGTAAAGCGGACAAACACAGAACTAAGCACCCAGACAGCAACGCAGAGCCAGACAAATAAGGCGATAAGCGAAACAAACAAAAACCTTGATATCCTGGCAAAGGCAGAAAAGGAAACCAACCAGTTACGGGAACAATCTACAAAATTAATTGCCAAGGCACGGGCAGAAAGAACAGAGGAAGGCAAAACATTAATCAAGGTAAAGCAAGCACGGCAGGAACAAAACAGGAAGATTGCCGATGAAATTAAATTAAACAAATCTGCGGAAGGAAGTTATAACCAGCTTAACCAGAAACTTAAAATAGCCATCTCCAATTATCAGAAACTTGGCAAAGCAGAAAGGGAAGGGGCAACAGGAAAGGCCATGCTAAAAAATATCCAGGGACTTGATAAGCAGTTAAAGGGTTTTGACGTAACAGTTGGAAAGCATCAGCGAAATGTAGGGAACTATCAGTCAGCATTGGAAGGATTGCCGGGACCCCTTGGCCGGGCATCATCGGGGGTTGGAAACCTTGTAAAATCATTTGCAAAGCTACTGTTAAACCCAATAGTATTATTAATTGCTGCAGTAGTGGCCGCTGTTTATGCCATTGGTAAAGCTTTTTTGTCAACAGATGCAGGGGCAACCTTTTTTAGTGCTAAAATGGAACAGGTTTCAGCAGCAACATCAGTATTTAAACAAAGATTAGCCGATGTTGTACCGGTATTGGGAAAGCTTTTTAAATCCGATTGGTTTAAAAAAGAAACCTGGCAGGATTTAGGGAAAAATATGAAAGAAGTATTCACGGGGACAATTGATCAGTTCAAGGAAGCCACGAAGGCAGCTCAGGACTATATTTATGCCCTTGATGCCCTTAATGATGCTGAAATAGACTATATAAGCCAGAAATCAAAGAATAAAAATTTGATAGCTCAGTTTGAATTTGGGGCACAGGACCGGACTAAATCAACCGAAGAAAGGCGCAAGATGTTAAAGGAAGCTATTATGCTGTCCGAGGAAGAAACAAAGAAAGCAAAAGAATTTGCAGATCGCAAATATGATATTGAATTAACAAACACAGCCGCAAGGTTTAATATAAATAAAAATCTTCTTAAAAAATATATTGAGGCAGATGATCAGACAGCCCAAATATTATTAAAAAATAACGCCGATCTTGCGGCAGCACGAAACAAAATGAACGATGAAGGTCAGCAAAAATTGGAGGAATTTTACGCAGCCGCTATTGATGCAGACACCAAATTTTATGAGGAAAACAAAAGAAATATATCAAGGCTATCAGGATTTGAGGAAGAAATAAGAAAAGAAGAAGAGGAAAAGGAAAAAGAGTTAAGGGACAAAAGGGAAAAAGGCGAAGCAGAACTTTTAAAGAACCTTGAAAAACTTAATCAGGATAAAGCTAATACTGAAAAAGAAAGGGCAGCGGCACGGCTTAAGATCATGGAAGATAATTTCACCCGTGAAATAAACGCAGAAAAAGAAAAATATATTGCCGGATCGATCACTTTAGAGGAATACGAAAAGCGGAATTTAGAGATCACTACAAATTACCTATTAAAGCAACTTGAATTATCTACACTTACAGCAGATCAAAGGCTAACTGTTGAAACAAAGTTGCTTGATATGAAAATCGGTCTCATGAAAACTGAGGCCGATGCACAGGCAGAGGCAGACAAAGAAAAGATTGAGAAGGCCAAAAAAACTCAGGAAACGTTAATGGACATCGCAAAGATGGGGTTTGACACTGCAACAATGTACATAGATATGCAGGAATCAAACCTTGAAATGATGTATGATTATGAAATTGAAAGGGCAGGGGACAACGAAGCGTTAAAAGAAAGGATTGATAAAAAATACGATGGGGAGAGAAAAAAGCTCCAGCGACAGCAGGCAATAGCAAAAAAAGCAGAGGGAATATTTTCGGCCATTATAAACACAGCACAGGGAGTAACAAAGGCACTTGATTTAGGCCCTATCGGGATACCCCTTGCAGTTATTATAGGTATCCTTGGAGCCGCACAGATAGGAATTATAGCAAGCCAGGACATACCGAAATTTGAAAAGGGATCAAAGGGGCTGCCCGTTCCGATGCTGGCAGAATACGGGGAGAAAGGCCGGGAAATAGTGCAGGAACCAGGTAAAATACCTTACCTGGCTGAACAGTCAACAATAAGTTACCTGCCGAAAGGGACAAAGATTATCCCTAACTACGAAACAGAAAGGATATTAGCAGGAGCAGGAGGAGTGACGGATGCAAAGTTCAATGAGCTTATCAGAGAAGAAAGGAAAACAAGGCAGGAATTAAAAGCAAGGCCGGTAAACCAGACAAATATAACAAGGGACGGGTTTGAATATCTTACCAGGACCGGGTATAATACAATAAAATGGAACAATAAGTATTTTCCATGATTCAGAAATTCGTACTCACATATAATTCAGTAGATGAAATTCTGACCATAAACCCGGACGGATGGAAAGAAAACGGGCAGATGTGGAAGCGGTCCAGGAAATATCATGGAGTTTTCCAAAGCTATTCAGCGACATCATACAGGTTTGCAAGGATCGCAGGGGGTGGAGGGAACACTATTAAAGCGGCTTACGATGCAGATGGTATCAAAGCAGATGTCACAGTAACAGTTTATGACAGGAACCCCCAGACAGATGATTGGGACCTGAGTTATACAGGAAAGCTGAATTTCGACCCGGATAAATATTTCAGTGAACGGGATTTTGTAGAAGTTGGGTTCGTGGCAAACAGCAACATACAGAAGTTTATTACCAGAGATGAGTTAGAGATTGATATTAACAGCCTGGTTTCAGTGGACGGTGTAACAATGAATGCTTTTTCAAACTCACCCAAACAGTTTACTTTTAAAAAAATAGATATACAAAGGCAGGTACAATCATCAGGTAATTTTGAGAACACGCCGGGAGAAAATGTGTTTTATTCACTTCACGATCCGGCAACATTTATCCCACCTTTTACGGGGGTTATCTGGGTTCAACCTGAAACTATTCACAGGTATAAATACTATGCAGATGATGTTGATATTAACGAGACTGGAAGCAGTTTTTTGTCAGAATCAGGCCCGTCTCTTGAGGAAAGGTCTCTTTATATTTATGAAAACGGATCGGATCAAACAGTAGAAATTGTTATAACCAAATGTGATATCGGAGGCAATATAACAGACATTGTATACAGCTATAACGCAAAAGATGATGAAATAGCCTTTATCCTTGTGATTGAGGTATACGATGCTGATGATGTATTGCAATCAACAACAGAGATAGACAGTTATCTTGTACAGGAGCCATACCCTGACTTTCCAACTATGGTTGTAATAACATTTAATGGGGATGATATAGTTGGAGAATCATTTGAATTACAGCCTGAATGGAAAATTGCAATGACTGTAAAAGCGGTCACAAACCTTCCTGAGAGTTGGGATGAGCTAACGCATCATTCTATTTATAATCATCTGGAAATAGAATTTGATTTTTATGAAAATGCTTTATCTATAGGTGACACAACGGTAAGTGGTTACTATCCTTATGAAGCCTTTGCCAGAATGTTCCAATTGATAACAAGTAACGAAAATACGTTTGATTCTGTGTTCCTAGGCCGGGGAGATTCGGAATTTATAACCCATTCCAGTTCGGAAACTTATCAGAATATAGCTATAACAAACGGATGGAACATTCGGTCATTTCCCGACAGACCATTAAACTTGAAACTCAGTGATCTTTTTAAAACCTTTGACGGCATATTTAACTTGATGCTGTCCTATGATCATCCTAACGACCGGTTTTACATTGAGCAAAAGGCAGAGGCTTTTAAATCTGACACGATCATATATAACATCGGGGAAGTTACCGGCTTAAAGATACGGCCTTTTAAAGAGGCTTATTTTAACGAAATATTAGGAGGGTATGATACAGATGGAAATTATGAACAGTTCCAGGGGGCAAATGAATTTATCAGTCAGTTTGACTATTCGGTAGAAATGCCGGTAAAAGAAACACTGGATATCAGGATACCGTATAATGCAGATTCTATCATGATAGAACTAACCCGGAGAAAACAGTATTCGAGTTATGCAAGTGAAGATACGGACGGGGACGACATGATTTTCATTGCCAAGATGAACCAGATGGGAATAACCGAGCAAGGGGACGGGGCAGCATTGGAAGGGTTCCCGGGAATAGAACAGCGTTATAACATCAAACTTACAGCCCGGGAAAACCTGCTCAGGTGGGCAAGCTTTATAAAAGCTTCATTTTGGAAGGAATCAGATTTTACAATTCGCTTCAGGAAGTCTAAAAAAGGGATAGATATTACCTACACAAATGCCAACGGGGACACAGTCACGGAATTATCCGACATACCGGCTTCAGAAATAGCTGACATTATAAGGCTTTTTAATCCGGAAATATATGAGTTTGAAAGCATTTTCAACCTGGAACTTAACGCAGCCATTGAGGCAGAGCCGCACGGGCTTATATTATTTGAATTTGAGAACATAGGTTATGCAGGTTTCATAGAAGAAATCCAGACTCAGGATTATAATCAAAAGGCAACCTATAAGTTGATTGCTTATGATTCAGCATCAGGAATAGAAAAACTTTTTGAAGATTCAGAAAGTGTATTATTTGAAGATGGCGAACAAGTATTATTTGATTAAATTTAAGACATGCAAATTAAATACCCAGACCTTCAGCCGATAAGATTTTATAAGTACGGAAGTACCCCGAATTTCCTCACAAGGTTTCCGAACATGGATAATGTTTACCATAGGGTAAACTGGATTCCGGGACTTGAACCGGCAGAATATTATACGGATTGGTTAATTAATAAGGAAATGAGTTTGCAGTTTAGGATAACAGTTGAAGGCACTGAAAATCTTTTGCTTTATAAATTTAATACAACTACCCAGATATATGATCTGCATACGACAGTAACCCCAACAGAGATAACACCGACAGGATGGGTATCAGAAAAGGTCAACCGGTACGATTACACATTTACAACGGCAGGGGTATATTATTTTGAAAGTGTTTCGGCCGGCTGGAGGTCTGACAAATTTGTTGTTCACTCAAATACCAAGCTCACTAAAAGACTTGTGCAGATTGAGTATTACAATACTGTTAATGATTTTTTCCTGATTTTCTTTGATGGGGGGATCCAAAGATATTCCCCGAAAGCTTATTTCACCGGCAGGTTATTGCCGGATGCTCCTGGAAATGAAATTTCAGCCTTTGAGACAGACCGGGGAAATGTGGTAAAGCAAAGAAGCACACCGCAAAAGAGGGCAGTACTTGAAATCAATGATTTGCACTATGCAGAAATTGACAGGATAAACCAGATGATGGCATGTAACAGGATCACGGTAAACGGCACAACATACCAGACAACGGATGCCCCTGAAATGGAAAGAATAGAAGGGACAGACCTTGTAAATATGACCGTCAAGTTAATTCAGACGAATTGGGATTATTATAAATCGTAAAGGCTATGGGACAAAAAGTAAGCGAAAGAAGCACAACGACAACCACAACCGGGGCATATTTCCACATTATAATCCCTGATGGTTTGGGCGGTTACCTGTCCAGGAAGATAGCTTATTCAGTTCTGGAAGCAGCAATAACAGGCACCGGAACGACAGATAATATCAGGGCAAAGGGGTCAATAGCAGCAACGGCAGGGGAACAAACTATAACATTTGAAGTTGGGGGGGAAGCTTCTCCCCTTGCAAGTGCTGATTACAGTTTACTTGTGTGGTCAGATGTTGAAGGAATGGTAACCCCAACGGCACAGGACGAAAACGGGTTTACGGTTGATCTTATTGATGCATGCAATCTGAGTTATCAGGCGATATTAAACACCTAAATTATATGAAAAAATTAGCTATAATATTGATAATAATAACCCCAATTTTGAAAGCTCAGGACAAAATAACAACGATGTTCGGGGCTTATGTTACTTCGGTGGGGTATGTTAATTATAATTCACCGCCTTACGTATTCAGTGCAAGTGTTTCTGGGACATTCAACCCTAATTCAGAAATATATGTTGTAGATTCAATCGCAGATAATGAGGGTGATCAAACTTATGCAGAATATCAATGGTATTTGTCCCCTGATTCGACAGTATTAAATGCTCTTACTCTGTCAGGATTTACAAATGACACAATAACATTGCCCGATTCAAGTTCAGGTTACTTTCCCCTTTGCCGGATAATCCCCAAAGCCCTCACCGGAGGACGGACGGGGAGAGAGGTGTATGCTTGGGGGGATAAGATTGAGCAGGCGATACCGGTTACACAAACAAATCTTGTGTTTTACTGGGATGGAAAAATAAGCCTGACTGACAGCACTCTATACAACAAAGTAACACAAGCGTATGACACGAATGTGAAGCTATTAAGCTGGACTGGCACAACAAACGATAGTTATGTAAGTGCTAAATCAACTACTCAGTTGGTCTTTTACGGTGATACCGTGCCGATAACTTGCCTATTTCAAAATTATAATTATGCCGATACTCTTTATTTTAAAATGGCCGAACACACTATAAATGCTGATAGTACAGAAGCATTGCCCTACAGGCTTGATGCTATTGCTTATTATTCATCAGGGCAAACGGGTAGCGATTCAGTCAGTACATGGACATGGGCTGGTGTACCTAATATAGCTCAAGACGGCGTTCAATGGCTTGACACAACAAGTACTTTTACTGCAGCAACAGCATTAGCAACCGCAGGTGATACAATATTGGTTAAAGGAGGTTATTATAATGAGGCTACGTATTTACTTGCGAATAAATCTGTAACATATATCGGAGTAGGTGATGTGACTTTAACAAGCCAAGACGCAACCTACAATGTGAGGATTTCTGCTAACAATGTTAAATTTCAAAACATAGAATTAAGAGTTGCAGATGCAGATGCAGCAGTTCATAGTGTAACTCCTAATAATATGTATTTTGAAAGGTGTTATATGACCGGTTCATCTTACGGAATTAATGCATTAAGCTCAACCGGTACTATTGATATTGATAAGTGTGTACTTGATTTGACTACTGGAGTAACTGGATATGGTATTTATTGTAGGAATAACACATCTGAAAGAATCAATGAATCATACGTAAAATCAAGAATTACGTATGGTAAAGTCGGGGGAACAGCTCAACAGGCTACAAATCTAACTGTAGCCTATTCGGATATAGATGCCGAATGGAATGTCGTAGCCGGTCGAGATGATTATGCCTCCGTAGGTACAGATAGTACAGTCTATGATATTCGTTATTCGGACTTATCAGCAATTACCATTAATGTTGATGTAACTGACAATACAGGCAGGGTTACTTTGTTGGGTAATAATATTTACGCGATTGATGATAATCCTATTTTTGTGGTAGATAGTAGTAATTACGATTCAATCTATATATCGCATAATAATTTTTACCATGCCACTGATACAGGTTACCTGGGGTTATACTTTAAGGATCAGCATTATGTAGATATTCAGAACAACACCTTCAATGTTACCCGATGGGGTGGGGCAACGGATATTGACATTCAAAACAAGTGGCTTGATTCTGTTAATTTCAAATTTAATTATAACAGGGTTGATCACCGATCACTAACTGTCAATCTGCTGGCTGTTGGAGATGTCGATAATACTGAAGGAAATGAAACCATTAAAGGCGAAGTAGTAGGTAACTGGGTGCGTGACGTAGGATACTATTATCCAGCAATAGGCGGCAAATCCCACGGGATGGTTGTGTATTATCAGTCCGATGTTGATTTTCTTTACAATAGAGTCGAGGGTTCGGGGTTGGCAATTGTACATAAATCACAGGGGCTTGATTGCTCGAATAGTCTTGTGGCTTACAATGTGCTTAAGAACTGTAATGTGGGTCTAGAGAGTAAAGGGTCAACTAACATCACTTATGCGAATAATACCATATTCAATAATTCAAGCGTGACGGGTTATGGTTTCAATATAATCCGAAATAGCACAGACAGTTATGAACCCGCTGATAGTTGCTACCTATACAACAACATAGTATATGACATTGGGGGTAATGCAGACTATGAGCTTATACACTGGGAGACTGAGCAGGATACATTATTTAGTGATTACAATATACTTTATACTGAAAACGGGAAAGTACACGGAACCTACACCACGTTTGAACAATGGCAAACATGGGGGCAGGATGCCAACAGCTATAACTTAAACCCCAACTTCACCTCTGCAACTCAACTCTGTCCTGTTTCTGAATTCGAAGGAACAAACCTCGGAACTGATTACGATGACGGTCTGGATATAACTACAGATTGGACAACCACGCCGCCTACTATTGTACTGAAACAACAGGACGCAGCATGGCAAATTGGAGCTTATGTTAAATAACCCCTCTCTCCCCTAAAGGGAGGGAGAAAATATATATAATATGAAAATAAAAATAATTACAATAATGCTGCTGATATCAGCGATGGCTTACGGACAGTTGGATATCAAAAAAAGAAATGTTACGGTTACCGAAAACTTTCATGTTCGGGATGATACAGTGCCGAATATGACAGAAGTTATTAAGGCAATAACTGAAGGAAACGACACTATCAATGTTGGAATATACCAAATCATTTCAGATACCGATAGTATTTGGGTTGAAGAATCCGGAACATGGTATTGCAGTATAAAGCAGTTTGAGGAAGGGGGGACGGTAAGTTCTTTAAGCCATACCAGTGCTTCAGGATCAGCAGCAATAGATTTATATGATGGTTCGTATAATTCATCTGTTACAAAAATAGTTTCCAGAAGTCAGTTTGATTCAATCTATGTTACTGTGAATTCACTATATAACGGCGGTGTAGAAACTACAGGAAATGAAGTAAAAATAGGAGATAAAAACGATGTTATTGTCAGGGTTTTATCAAGCGATAGTGATGGCGATGGAGAAGTAACAGTAACAGGAAAACTATATATTGATGAGCAATTTATTAAAGTACACCAGTATTCAGGAAGTTTAACAGACGGGTCACCCACAGCATCAGAGATAACAACAATTACAGGTTTCGGCCCCCTCCAGGGGGCAGGAACGCAGGTGACAATAAAGGACACAGACGGGACCGGATTACTCTATAAAATTGAAAGTGATGGAACAAGTTGGTATTATACAGTAATGACTGCAGCACTATGAGAAGATTAATCATCATCATAACCCTGGCAGTTTTAGCAAGCTGCCAGGATCCAATTATCTGCCCGGAGTGCAACAATGATACTATTGTGATTACTGATACTATAATACAGTTACCTCAATGCACTCTTTGTTATGAAAAAGTTGACACAGTCAATGGAGTACAGTACTATATCGGATATGATGGTATTTATTACAAGTTGTTTAAAGATAGTGCAACAATTATCCGACAAATATTTGTTGATTTCAAAGACACAACTATAATCAGATACCGGGTGCGTGATAGTATTGTGACATACATTAATTATGTTGATACAACAAAGTTTTTCATGCTTATTGTCACGAGTAAAGGAACCATTTGTAATGGGGCATACGGTAGTCCTGTTTTGCAGGTTAATGGCAGCACGGATAATATTTCGGCAGGAGGAAGATTTACAGTTAATGACCAGGATAACGACTATGTTTTTAATGTGGGAATTCCGTGGCAAACTGTTGAATCTATTTCTGTATCCTGGGATGGTGATTGTTATGCAGGTCCCGGCAACGACAGGAATGTATTCATAAAATCGGTGAACATTGAAGGGGTTAACTATCTGACTGCTGATAATGTTACATTTACAGGCGGCGTAAAGTGGTGGGGCGGTTACGCTTATTTTCATTCAAACGGAAGTCTGATGATTGAACTATGAATCTACATCTATCACGAAAAGAACTCAGAGAAGCTAAAAGAAAGCTTTATAAATTTGATTGTTCAAAGTGTGTAAATCTTCAAATGTTGGTGAGAGATGGGTGTCCAAATTGTATTTTGTGAAGTGAATTTTTAAAAGCGTAAATACATGACAATATTAGAGATTGTACTAACAGGGTTAACGGGGGGATTGGGGTCGATCACAGGGTTTTTTATTGTGAGATATTTCAATTCCCAGGACAAAAAGAATGAAATATTTTTCGAGATGTTCAAAAAAAATAATGATGTGATTGCGGAGTTAAATTCAACCCTGAAAGTCATGCAGGAACATGATAGGAATTTTGAGGATAATTGCAAAAACAGGCATGAAGAAATAGCCAAAAAACTGGAAAAATTAAAGCAGCATAATGACAACAAAAGAGCGATCAGGGGATGCTGACAGAAGATATTCAGAGGACAGTATAACCCTGAACAGGGTATTTGTCGAACGAATAATTAAGGCTTTAAAAGGCACAGGAAATGAAATTATCATCGCTCAGCTAAAAGATAAAGTCGAAACACTTAAGAAGCAAACGCAATTAAAAAGCGGTAAATTAAAGAGAGAATTTACAGGGGCTGAGGATGACCATGAAGTACTCACAAACATCAGAAAGATTTCTAGAATGTACATTTTAAAAAACAAATAGATGGAAATATATTACAATCGCAACGGATCCGGAAAAGAGCCGGATGATATTTCAACGATCGGTTGTCTTATTGTCAACGGACAGTCATGTTTAATACTGGAAGATGATCATGACGATGTAAAAGAATACGGGCATACCAGGATACCGGCGGGAAGGTATGAGATTAAACTAAGAAATTGGGGAGGGCATCACGAAAGGTACACCGATAGGTTTAAAGCTATACACAAAGGTATGTTGTGGCTTCAGAACGTTCCGAATTACAAAGACATTTTGATCCATTGCGGACAAACCCCGATAGATACAAAAGGCTGTTTATTAACAGGATCATACAGGGATGCAAACGACAAAAACAGGGTTCTTGCATCGGGAAAAGCTTATGAAAAAATATATCCCTTAATTGCGGATCCCTTGGAAAAAGGTGAAAGGGTATTTATTAATATAATTGATTAATTTATATGAAAACATCTACACCATTTTTTCAAAGCCGGTCAGTGATTTTGGTAGATAGTCAATACCTGCAATCAGAAAAAAGAAAAGGCAAAGATATTAACGATATAATACTTGAAATCTATGACAACAACGGCAATCATCAGCAAGGCGAAGAGACTTAAAGAAGGTTATTATAAAACAACCCCGGCCAAGTGGCGAAAATTCGGGGATGCAATGCAGGAAACGGCCATTGTGGCAGCGGCAGTAGTGGCATTATTTGCAGCACCACCGGCATGGGTCCCTGTAGCAATTTTCGCAGTCGGAAGGATCGGGAAGATAATAACCAATTTTGCAAAAGAATAAGTTGTTACTAAAAAGTGTACACTTATTACAATTAATTCGTTATATTTCGGAATCTATAATCAAAATTGCAATTTTATGAAAAAAGAAGACATTGACAAATTAAAACAATCTATTGAGGACGGCATAACCGTCTATGAGGCTATTGAAAAAGACTTAGCAGATGGTAAGTTATCACTTATCGAAGGCGCAGGACTGGTCCTTGCTCATGGCGGTAAAGCCATGAGGCTTATTTCATCAATAAAAGAAATTGGAAAGGAAATTGTTGATCTTGACAGCGATGAAACACAGGAACTTATTAATCTTATAACTGATAAATTTGGCGGATCAGAGGAAGAAAGGGAAGCTGTTGGATTAATCGCCAGTGGTGCTGGTGACCTCAATCAAGGAATACAGAAGCTTATATCCTTAAGAAAAAAATAATTCTTTTCATGTAAGTTGGGGTTTGGTTGAAGTTTATCATGATCGGGCCCGTTCCCTTCAGCAAGGAACGGGTTTTTCTTTTGCAAAAACAATTAAAATACAATAAACCATGCAAACTACCATATTGCAAGGCAAAACGTCTTAAATCAATTCTAAGTGCCTTTTAAATTGATTTCTTAGTATTGAAGCCTGTTTCACGGTATATTTTCGTCACTGATTTACATACGTTCGTCAAATCCTGTGAAAATACTTGTAACATACTTGTATCTTTAGCGTATAATTATTAAACATTAATACTTACGACAATGAAATACACAGTAACTTACCACAATGAAGATGATTGCAGGACAATCATGGATTGCGACACTTTAAAAGAAGCGAAAAAATATGCCCTTGATACCGTACAGGGAAGAAGATTTTTTCAAATAGACCACACTGATGAGTATCACTCTAAAGGTAGTGTGCAGATTACAAATGAAGCCGGAGCAGAGTTTTATTTTAGAAATTGCACAAAGAAAAAACATTAACCCACTGCCGTCAACCTGTCGTAAGTAATCGGCAGGGCAAGCCCGTATCCTTTCGAGGTGCGGGCTTTTGGCAGTAAAAGACATCAGAATATGGCAAAGAAAAATTACACATGGAACCTTGAAAGCGAGATAGTTGACAAGGTAAAAGAATTGGCAGAAAAAGACCACAGGTCAATGGCCAATTACATTGAAACTATGATGATCAGGGAGGTCGGTATAATATCCTTGTTTTATACTGGACCGGGGACTAAAAAAATACGATCATGAATTTAACAGACACAGAAAAAAGGTTACTTAAAAGGGCTATTCAGGATGCAATAGACATCTATGCAGGATTCGATTTAAAAGGAAGGATAAAAGAGTTTATGGTAATCGCAGAGAAATTGGATCTCGGAGTTGATTTCTTTTGTGAGATCAGGGATAAATCTTTTTGAAGGAAGGGGAAATTGCGACGTAACGAAATGTGTATGGGTAGTGTGGGAATACGAAGCACTACCCTATCAAAATAGTAAAAACTTAAATACGAGAACGAATGATTGAACAACCACAAAAACCCACATTACCTATACACGGTGTTATGCCCCGTTTTTCTTCCGTCTTATCTCTTTTTGACGGTATGAGTTGTGGGCAAATAGCACTTAATAGAGTAGGGATTGAATACGATAATTACTTTTCCAGCGAGATTGATAAACACGCAATTAAAGTAACACAAACCAACTACCCGAATACAATACAACTTGGCGATGTAACCAAAGTAAAAGGTAGCGATTTACCTAAAATTGATTTACTTATTGGGGGTAGCCCATGCCAGGGATTTAGTTTTGCTGGAAAAGGTTTAAATTTTGAAGACCCCAGAAGCAAGCTATTTTTTGAGTTTGTGAGGTTAAAAAACGAAACACAGCCTAAATTCTGGTTGTTGGAAAATGTAAAAATGAAAAAAGAACACGAATCGATAATAAATAGATACTTAGGAGTTGAACCTATAATTATTAATAGCAGCCTTTTATCTGCGCAAAATAGGGTTAGATATTACTGGACTAATATACCAGGAATTAAACAACCAGATGATAAAATGGAACTACTTACAAGTATTATAGAAGATGGGGTTGTTGACCGTGATAAAAGTTACTGCATTGATGCTAATTACTACAAGGGTGGAAATTTGTATAATTACTTTGTAAAATCAAGAAGGCAATTGGTTTTTTGTGGTGCTATGCGAGGAAGATATGTAGTAGATGGCAAAAGACAAGACGGTAAAATGCTGACTAAAGGATTAACAAAACAGCGAATTGAAATAAGATACGACGGTAAAACAAATGCCTTAACTACTGTTGCTAAAGACAATAATATTGTTTACGGAGTTGATGGAAGACCATATTACAACCTGGAAGAAGTTAAGTTTAGAAAATTAACTCCGATTGAATGTGAAAGGCTTCAAACCGTACCCGATAATTATACCGATTGCGTTTCAGACACACAGCGTTATAAAATGCTTGGAAATGGTTGGACAGTTGATGTAATCGCTCACATTTTCGGGTCGCTCTTAAATGGGGCATAACGTTGGCCGTATGGTGGCGTACCGGATTAAATAACGAAAACTTATAAATTTATGACAAAGCAAATAAATACCTCATAACTTTCGCATACCACTGAACCCGGTATGCACTATACGGCGTGTTATGTACTGGCGCATTTCAGGCACATAGCATGATAAGAAGCAAGGTAATTTTATTATTTTTTTTAGGGTGGGCTTTTTAATTTTTATTATATGGAACCTTTTTCAATAAAACAAAATCCAGTTTCAGAATTATATAACATGAATTGTATAGATGGAATGAAACATTACCCAGACAAATACTTTGATTTGGCAATATGTGACCCTCCATATGGAATTGGTTTGGTAAAAACAGAAAATGGAAGTTGGGGCATAAGAAAACCTGAGCAAAAAGAAAGTGCTTCAAAACAATTTGACTGGGATTTTGAAAAGCCTACCAAGGAATATATTGTAGAACTTTTTAGGGTTTCTAAAAATCAAATACTTTTTGGAGCTAACCACTATATTCAAGTTGTTCCTTATAATTCCAGTTGCTGGCTTGTGTGGGATAAAATGAACGGTGATTCTTATTATGCAGATTGTGAACTTGCTTGGACTTCATTTGAAACTGCCACAAGAAAGATAAAATGTAAATGGGGGGGGGCAAATTCGCACAGAGAAGGGAAACGAATACATGCTACTCAAAAGCCTATTGCTTTATATAGGTTTTTGCTTGAAAAATACGCTGAAAAAGGACAAAAAATACTTGACACTCACCTTGGTTCGGGAAGTAGTAGAATTGCTGCTTATAAAATGGGTTTTGATTTTGTTGGATTCGAAATTGATGCTGAAATGTGTAAGCAATCAGAGATACGGTTTAATAATGCTTTAATGCAAAGTGAATTAAGTTTTGTTTAGAATGAAAAAAAATAACACAAATGTGTGAAAATAATTATTAAAATACTTGCAAAACCCACACAATTGTGTTATCTTTACTTCATAATTAATAACAATTAAAACATACAATTATGAAAACTTTAATCATTGACACATTAACAAACGAATTCTACGCAGTTTCTTGTTCTTCTAACCCTAAAGGTTATTTATCAAATGCAAATGATGAAGGAAATCCAGATGAGAATGATTTTCCTTACTGGACAACTGACGAAAATGAAGCTTTTGATTTTGGTTCTGAATTATCTGCTAAAAATGAAATGGATATGAATGACCTTACAAATGGTGGAACTCGTAAACCTTTAATTTATGGAAAGTAAAGATTTAATTAATTGGGGTGAGCTTAGCCGATTTTTGGCTGGCTCACGCCAAACTGTAAGAAGAAATTCAATACCTAAGATTCATCAGTCTTTTGTAAACGATTTGTTAAAGGCTATGAATAAGGTGATTTCTAAACGGCTTGATAAAGCCGAAGCGGGTGGGCAAAAAAATAATAAAATTACTCCCACTGAACTTGATTAGAAGTACGGCTTTGCGCTTGTACATAACGTGTTGCAAATAAATATAGTACGATTATGAAAGAAAAAATTATCGAAATAGTAGGATTTAACATGGAACCCGAAAGGGCTGAACTTATTGCGCAGCGAGTATTGGATTTATTTGCTGTTATGCGACGTTTTAATTTTAGAATTGTAAAAGACGTGAATAGAGATAAAAAACACCCAGGATGGGAAATGATTAATTACGGATTAGAAATTGATAATGAAATAGTATGTTGGTTTGCTTATGAACATCCACAAATGACATTAGAAGAAATTAAGTTGCAACAAAATAAAAGAGAATTATATGAAGAAATTGTGCGCAGGGTAAATGGCGCATAACGGTGGGTGTAGCTGCCAGTGGCGGCAAGTAACCGAAAAGCATAATTAGAATTATAAACTTTAAAATACTTACAAAATGTCAAACGAAGAACAACACCAGCCATTGCAGCTACACGATGTTAGCCGCTGCCCTTCTGATGTTGAAATGATTGAATCATTAAATAAGAAGGTTGAAGAAAAACAACGAAAACTTAATGACCTGGAAAACAAATTCAGGGAATGCCGGGAAGAGTACAGGCAACTTATATCTTTTCAAATCGCTCAATTAAGAGCAGTACAGATGCTTTACGATGTGATGAAAAACGGAAATACTCACTATCAAAAGGCTTTATTTGCTGAAATAGCTAAGGAATCGCTTGGCCGAGAAATAGGTTCACTTATTGAACGCTATCAAAACACTAAATGGAAATTTCGATTAGGTGACGAACCTGACGAACTACCGTTTTAGGGTTGCGGCTAACGTTTCAAGGGCTTGGCGAAGTTGCCGAGACGAAAAGCTAAATAGAATTACAAATGTTTAAAATTAAGAACTAATGTTGATAGAAGAACAAAACGGCAATTTTGCCAAACCCGTGTTAGGTGCAGTGCCTTCCAATAAAGTTTATTTAGAGGACTGCACTGAGGCATTAAAGCGTTTTAGCGATGGGTATTTTGATATTGCAGTAGTAGACCCACCTTATGGAATTGGAGCTAACAAAATGCAACTTGGTAACGGCAAGAAGAAGATTTACAGAGGAGAAGCCGATTGGGACAACGCAATACCTACTGCTGAATATTGGGAGCAGTTATTTAGGGTATCTAAAAATCAAATTGTGTGGGGTGGCAATTATATGACTGAATACCTGAAGCCGACAAGTGCTTGGTTATTTTGGGACAAAGGAACAGGAGAAAATGACTTTGCGGACGGTGAATTGGCTTGGACAAGCTACAATGGAGCATTACGTAAAATAACCAAGAGTTGGGTAGGTGCGAACGCAAAAGACGGCCTGGAACGAATACACCCGACACAGAAGCCAATTTACTTATATGACTGGATATTTAACCGATTTGCAAAGGAAGGCAATTTGATTTTAGATACACACGTAGGAAGCGGAAGCAGTAGGATTGCAGCACATAAGAATAAGTTGCATTTTGTGGGATTTGAAATAGATAAGGGCTACTTTGAAGCGCAGGAAAAACGCTTTAATGCCGTAATTTCACAACAAACTTTATTTTGAAACTCTGTGGCATTGCACCTAACGGTTGATAATATGAAATGGCTGGGATTCGGAGCTACTAACCTATCCCATGCCACAAAATTAACAGGTAGCGAGCTGGCTAATAAACCCACTGACACCCAGCTTTTTTATATTATGTGTTAGCGGTAGTTATTTATGGAACATTTAGAATTTACAGAAAAATTAAATCAATTAGGCTGCTCATTTAGAAGCACTAATGCTGAAAACAAAGTCAAAACTATTGAAATACCGAATACTTTCGGAAAATCCGAATTTGTTGAGATACAAAATTTTCAATGCAAATATGTTGGTTATAATGCCTTTTCAAGACCAACACCATTACAGGCAGTAATAAGTGAGGCTATTGATATTGATAGCTGGAAACATAGTTGGCACAATGAAATAAAGCCTGAAAATTACGAAAAGTTTAGAGATATTATTCAAGAAAAAATGATTAAAAGAGCCGAAGAAATGGACTTTTTAACTACCGTATATTTTCAGTTACAATACGAAATATCAAATAGGAGTGCGGATTTATAATTACCGCTAACTACTTTATAAACGCATGAAATAAATTGCACTCAAAATAATGAATCTATGAATCAATCAATTACAAATCAACCAGTGCAAAAAATTTCAGATAAAAAACTTGATAGATTTGAGTATTCAAAGCAAGTCACTGAAAAATTTTGCAGTCTTATCAATGAAGGTAAAATCATGATTCCGGATCAGATGAAAGCAATTGAAACCCTCTGCAATATCATGCAGCCTAAAACAGTCAACCAGTACCGTACACCGTTACTCAATCATTATAATTCTGTAAAGGGGGCTATCGAGGGAAAACGATTAATGTTTTTTAGGATTGGTTCAGAAATATTTATTCCAAAACAATGATGCAAATCACCTATAAAACAATAACACTTGAAGCGGATTCCCCGTAAAAGATAATAAAACCGCAATGGAAATCTTCAGATCAAAACAAGAGATCATCGACAGCCTGATTTCAATTCAGAGCGACACAGATATGTTATCTGAAAGCATACCGAAGGAATTCAGGGATCGAATTATCACAAAGACAATGGCAAAGATGGAGATACGCAGGCAGGAGTTAAACAGCCTTCCTGAAGCTTCTTTGGCTTATGAATTTAGGAAGCAAAACAGAAATGCCAGGTTACACAAGATCACAGAAAACAGATACCAAATTATATTTATATGAAAAACACAATTCTAATTATTGCAGGGTTACTGTCGATCATTGCCGGAATTGCATTATTGATAGTCCTGTTTGTCTATCATATCACCCATGAGCAGCTGACGGTGATGATGCTTTTCAAAAAATTCTGGCTGCAATATTTCTCAGCAACATTTCTGATATTGATTGGATACGGCATGTTGTGGTTATTTGAGGCAGTAGAAAAAGCAACCCCGATAGAAGATGAAAGGATGGAGTTATGAGAAAGCTACCATTAACCCGGGCCTTTGATCAGAGGCCACAGAAAGAAATAGTTCACGAAGGATCTGTAAGGTCAATAGATGAACTGAAAGAGACTATCATTCTGCTTGAAGAAATAGATTACAGGCTTGCATCAATAAGCTGCGATTTAGGTTTAGCACAGCGCATCAGGGAGCGTATCAATTCTCTGAAAGACCTTTTGTAAATCAGTATTTTATTCTTATATTGTAATTATAAATTAATTAATTAACGATCATGGAAAATCAAACAGAAGTGCTGAAGAAAATTCAGCAAGCGAGGATTCATATCAAGGGTATGAACCTCAAAAAGCAGGGAAGAAATTCCTATAGTAATTACGATTACTACACGCCTGAACAGGTCAATTTACTGGTTAACGATGCAGCGCAGAAATATAAGCTGTTCAATAAATTTGACCTTGAACGCACAGAATTAGGACTTATGGCCCGTCTGAATGTTACCGATCTTGAAAGCGGTAATTCAGTATTATTCACAATCGCCACGGAAATACCTGAGATTAAAGCTACTAATGTGGCTCAGCAACTCGGTGGAGCCGTTACCTATTCAAACAGGTATCTGCTTATGATAGCTTATGACATTGTTGAAAATGCGTTGGATTTTGATGACAAAGACCACACAAAGAGCGCACCGAAACAGGAGCAAAAAGAGGATAACCGTCCATGGCTTACCGATAAACAGCTCGCTTCAGTCATTGATAGAATTCGCCGGAATGATCCAGGTGCTGAAGCAGAAACAATGGATGAATTTGTGAATAAAGTATTCTCTGAATACAAGATGAAAAAGGTATTCAGGGAGCAGATTGAAGCAGAGATGAAAGATGACTTTAACAAAAAAATGCAATGAACACACTCAGCACAATAACAGTACTTCCCTCAACAAAAGAAGAAATAAGTATTTATGTTGAAGGGGCAAAGGCAGAAATATTGAACAGCACTGCCAACGATCAGCTGAATATATGGAGGCAATTAAAAGCCTTTGCACAGGTCATTAAACAACTGGAAGATGATCCGGAGATTAAGAATTCAGTTCTTGAATGTTCTCATGGTCATGGGAAAACCTTCGAGTTAAAGGGGGCAAAGTTTACTCTAAAAACTTTGCCAAAATGGAACTACTCAGGAACTGGCGATAAAAGACTTGAAGAACTTGAAAAGCAGATAGCAGATTTAAAAAAACTGCTCAGTGCCAGACAAAAGATGCTTCAGAATTTAACCGGGCCTGTAAAGGACGGGGATAACGAAATCCATCCCCCGATGAAAATTATTGATGAGGTATTAAGTGTAACCATTTTGTAAACTACCCACCCACGCAAAGCGATGGGTTGGGCTTTAAACCTAAGAACGAATGCACTTGACAGTACAACGTACTCGGCTTTTCAGGCTGATTTACAATACAGCCCCATGCAGCAATATTCTTAGCAGCGTTATGGTCTGCATCGGAAATATTACCACAATTTTTACATCTAAAGTGTTTCATGGATAAAAATAAAAATACTAATACTTATGAAAATTTCTAATAATAATTACATCACTATTCAGGGATGGATGGTGAATGATTTGCAATTGACAGGAAATGAATTATTGCTTTATGCTTTAATTTACGGATTTACTCAGGACGAAAAAACTGAATATAGTGCCAGTATTCACTATATGACGGGATGGCTAGGTGTTTCAAAAAACACAATTTTAAGATTGTTAATTACATTAGAAGATAAAAATTTAATTTTCAGGATCACTGAAAACGGGAAAATGAACCGTTATAAAATTAGTGATATAACATCTAAACCGGTGCCAAAATTGAACCGGTGCCAAAATGAGACCGGTGCCAAAATTGAACCGGTACCGGTGCCAAAATTGAACCGGTCACCTATATATATATATAATAAGAAAGATATAAGTGATAGTAAGTTCTTCAATGATGAAGAAGTCAATAGTGCATTTAAGGACTATTTACTTTTGCGAATGAAAATGAAATGTCAGAATACAGAAAGGGTAGTCAGTAGATTAATTTCAAAGTTAAAAGAATATGCCCCAGATAAAAAAACAGCATTAGAGGTAATAGACAAAGCGTGTACAAGTAACTGGAAAGACTTCTACCCTTTAAAAACTGCTTAAATGACAATTGAAGATAAAATTAACAAATACGCCAATTACTTAGCAGAGGTTTCAGCACGGATGACATTCGGTCAAAAGGCAGCGGCAAAAAAAATGCTTGAGGAAATCTTAACAGACTTAGCAATTTTACAGAGAAAGAATGAAAAACTGTCTCTCCAACTGGCAGGAATGCCGAACGAAGATTATCCTGACTTGCTTCATAAAATGGTTGATCTTATAAAACTTGCAGGTTTTGATTTGATAGATGTTTCTGAAATGGACAGGAAGACAATTGAATTCATGCTTAATAATCAGGAATTGATAATGAAAAACGGAGATCTGACAGCAACCAGGATTCAGAACATTGCCAATCTTGTTAGGTATCATTATCAGACAAAAGGAGAACACCCAAAGAATATGAGTGAATTAGTAACTGATTTCAACGAAATAAAAGATGCCAGAAATAAACCGAATTAAACTGCCTGATTTCGGCATCGAAACGATAAACATGTCGGATGCCGTAAATAAATCAAAAATAGAATTTAGTCAGGAAATCGTTAAACCTCCCGTTTGTATAGGTGTTAGAGATGGTCAGGAAGTGATACCGTTCGGTACTTACGGAAATTTCTCAGCAATCGTAGGAGCGCAGAAAAGCCGGAAAACATTTCTCTGTTCGATGCCGATGGCAGCAGCTATCCGATCAGGTAACTATGAGAATTTTGTTGCGTATACATCAGGGAAGGTTAACATCTGGTTTGACACAGAGCAAAGTAGTTATTATGCCCATCGGGTAAATAACAGAACAATATTTATGGCAGAGAAATACGGATCACAGCCATATAATTTCAGGATGTTTTGTCTCAGGTCCTTCAATTACATGGAGAGATATGAGATCATCAAACATATTTTAAGGACCACAAAAAACATCGGTTATGTTATTATTGATGGTATTCGTGATCTGGTGAGAAGTATCAATGATGAGGGAGAAGCCAGCGAAGTAGTATCATTTCTCCTTCGAGCAACCCATGATTATGATTGCCATATTTCAGTTATTTTACATTTGAGGAAAGGAGATAGCCCATCCCCCAGGGGGTTCATTGGAACAGAAATTCAGAATAAAGCTGAATCAATAATAGAAGTTGAAAAGAGCAAAAAGAATAAAGATTTCAGCGAGGTAAGGGCAAGGGATTTCAGAGGGATAGAATTCAATGATTTCTATATGAAAATTGAGGACGGGATACCTAAGAGAGTGTGGATGGATAAAGACTTTGAAAAAAAAGAGGAGGCCCCATATTGAACGAGACCTATTCACCGGATTAACAATACCGGAGAGGATCATCAAAAGGCTTGATGAGAAGATAGCCAATAACCGGAAGCCGGTCAAAATAGAATCAATCAGTATTAAGGAATTTATTAACAACTTTAAAAATAAAGAAATGAAAACCTTTTTTACAGAGAGATTCAAAGGCAAAAAAATATACTGGAAAAATTTTAGGGAAGTTGGAGAAATAGAAAAACAATTGGAGATATGGAAATAAAACCAAGTAATCTGATAGCCACAGAACTCTTTGGAGTTGATCCTGGTAAAAGCAACGGTGGAATAGCCAAGTTTTCAGACCGTATTGAATCATGGCCTATGCCTGAAGATTTCGACAGAATACGGGAGTATTGGGACTATCAGAAAGAGATCTGCAAAAGGCCGTTGGTAATACTTGAAAAAGTTGATATGTGGGGGAGTGACACACCTGAAAAAAGGTTTGGGATAAAAAAGATGCTCGATCATTATGCTGAGCTTAGGAGCATTATTCGCACCCGTGATTTTCCTTTTATCGAGGTTGCATCAATTAGTTGGCAGTCTTATCTTAAAATCAGGATAGGCAAAGAAGATAAATTAATACGAAAGCGGAGATACAAAGACATAGCAACAGAGCTTTATCCATCTCAAAAAGTAACACTGAAAACATGCGATGCGTTATTGCTTGTAGAGTTTGGAAGAAGGAAATTACAGTATGAACCACTGTGGATTATGCAGCATGTTCAGAACGAAAAAAAGGCACAGACAATTTTTTAAATCAATGAAAATTAGTATATTGTGAAATCAAAATTAAACGATCATGAAAAAAATTAAAATTCAAATCAAACACAGATTAACAGGAAGTATTCTTTTTGAGTATGAATCTACAGACAACACAATTAAACAGACGGTAATTGAGGCGATAAAGTCCGGAGCCGACCTGTCCGTAGCCGACCTGTCCGGAGCCAACCTGTACGGAGCCAACCTGTCCAGAGCCGACCTGTCCGGAGCCGACCTGTCCGGAGCTGACCTGTCCGGAGCCAACCTGTACGGAGCCAACCTGTCCAGAGCCGACCTGTCCAGAGCCGACCTGTCCGGAGCCGACCTGTCCAGAGCCGACCTGTCCGGAGCTTTAATAAATGACATTAAAGTCAAAAAAATGAGAGTATTTTCCGGATTGTACTCATATCTGGTTATTGCTTTTATTTCAGAAGATGGCGAAAAATATGTTCGTATGGGTTGTTATGTACGGAAGGTTTCAGAATGGGAAGCCGACTTCTGGAATAACGAGAATGAATTTCCGAACGATAATTCAGAAAAAAGCAATCTCAGATTATTTGCTTTTGAAACAGCTAAAAGATGGTTTGAAATTATTGAAAAATGATTTATCAGCCCTCAAAAAGCACAGAAGCCCATGCTTTTCTTGATAAGCTATTTGAAAGAAAGCGATGGATAAAGATTGAGTACATCCCAGAGAAGCGATCACTCAATCAGAATAACTATATGTGGCTATGCTTTACGATCATCGGGCAGGACACAGGTAACACAGCACAGGACATATATGAGTATTACCTTGAAAAATTCCCGACATACAAAGAGATTGAGTTTAATGGATTGTCGAAGCGGATAAAGATTTCATCAAGTCAGTTCACGGTTGAACAGATGACAGTATTTATTGATTTGTTTACAACCGATGCACGGCAGGAGGGAATATCACTTCCTGACCCGAAGGATTTGGAAGCATTAAATCAGTACCAATATTATCAGCAGAGGGGGTTATTATGAGCTTATTCAAAAGAAAAAGACAAGATCAAATAACCATAACCCTACCTGAAGGTTATGAGGCTAAAACTCCGAGGTTAATCGGATTCAGTTTTGTTGTGATTGAGTTAAAAAAGAAAGATGCAAAAACACACTAGAACATATTTCAAATATTTCGGATACGGAATAGACAGCATCATCATCTGTGAGATTTGCGGTAAGGATAAATCGGTTGATATTCATCATATTGATGGCCGGATCGGTAAGCAGGCAAACAACATTGAAAACTTAATAGCCTGCTGCAGGAAATGTCACAATGCAGCCCACGATGGGAAGATCACTAAAGAAGTATTACATATTATTCACAACCTAAATTTAAAAAAATGAAAAAGAGTTCAAATGGAACTATTGCCGGGAGGAATAAAAAATGGAGCTAAAAATAGTATTTAACAAAACACCCACAAAGGCAGAGATTGACAGGTTGATATCTGTCCTTAACGATGCCCTTTACAAGGTTCAGAAAGAGAGAAAGGCACTGAGGCTTGACAAGATCAGAAAGTGTGGAATCTGCGGTAAAGAATTTCAGGGGTTCACAACATCAAAATATTGCTCTGAAGATTGCCGGAGCAAACAAAAAAAAGAATACCTTAAAGCCTATTGGCAGGAAACAAAAAAGATAGAGAAAGAAAAAAAGAACAGAGAGGAATTCGGGGAGAAGAAAACAGTCAAAACAGATTTTGTAGGAGGTTATGAATCTGAAATGCTTGAACATGAAAAAGCGCAGCGCACCCTTCAAAAAGTCAAGTCACGGGTATATGGGAAGCAAACATATATATCAATTCCTTCCCTGAAACAGACGATAGTAGTTAACAGGATATTAACAGCCGAGGAAATTGAAGCTAAAAAAAACGAGGCTATTAGGAAGGAAAATAAGAAATGGGAATTGTTAAAAAATGTCCCAGGTGCGACAAATGCACGGAGAAAATGGAAGGAAGAAAATGAATCAACTCTTTGACAGTCAGAAATAAAATGTTATATTTGAACGGGATTATAATAACAGCCCATGTATCCTGATAACCAAAATAGAATAATAACAGAAACAGTATTCTGGAACCGGGAAACCGGTATATGTTACAACCTTGTCCATAAAGCTATCGGATACGCTTATGAGATTACCGATGTCCGGAATAAAAAAATAGTTGTACATTGGCCTTATATTCTAAACTGATGATCAAGTTATCAAAGATAAAACCTCATCCTGATAACCCCAGGTTAATAAAAGATGAATCATTTCATAAACTTTGCGAATCACTAAAAACATTTCCTGAGATGATGGCAAAGAGGGAGATTATAATTGATACATGGACCAACCCGATTATTCTTTGTGGCAACCAAAGGTATAAGGCATTAAAGGAAATAGGCTATAAAGAAATCCCTGATAAATGGATAAAGACTGCTGAAGATTTAACAGATGATCAGAAAAAAGAATTAATGATTAAGGATAATATCCAAGCCGGTGATTGGGATGAAGATATTTTATCTGAATGGAACCAGGACGATCTTAACGAATGGGGAATTGATCAGGTGTGTAGGGATCCAGAATTAAAGGGAAGGATAAAGGTACTAAACCAACAGGGGCAACCGGCCATGAATCCTGCCGGATAAAGGCCGGTTTTATTTTGTTCTTGAATACCAA